>Ga0114957_1001303_pt1 | contig 27862 bp, 22 predicted proteins | sample BantaG_FD_87175 | JGI IMG/M metagenome (GOLD analysis project Ga0114957, IMG submission 87175) | Marine algal microbial communities from Bantry Bay, Ireland - BantryBay_4 metaG | ecosystem: Host-associated > Algae > Red algae > Unclassified | place: Bantry Bay, Ireland | collected 2014-11-21
CAAATGATATAATAAAACCGAAACATTGTGGCTTTTATGAATGTACTTGCTCATGCAGTGAGGCTATCGCCTCATCTGGTCGCGGCAAGCCGCGGGGAATTAAACCCTATTGAGATTAAAAAAAGCCTAATAATTTCATTAGCTTAAATCTTTGCATTAATATTGATTATATTATTTACTTTACTATTAATAGACACGTAAAATTAAAGTGTAGCTTTTAACACTACCAAGGAGTGGTATATGTTTAAATCTTTAATACTATTAGTAATTGCCGGCGCAATGTCTGCGACCCTTGCGCAATCGGGTAAGTGTTTTTTAGGTATCAATGAGCCCATTGAAGACAATGAGTTAGTATTACACAATAGCCCTGCAAAAAAGATATTAACTAAAGATACTGAAATTAAAATTTTAGTATGGAATATTTTTAAGTTCAGACTGCCCGGTATTTTTAAAGACATGAATGCCTTTGCTCAAGATAACGACATTTTAGTTTTACAGGAAAATTACTTAACTAATAAAGTAGTAACCTACTTAATGACAAATGAACTGGCCAAGCATCACCATATTACAGCCCCAAGTTTTCTACATAAAGGTTACGGCACTGGCGTAACCATCTCTACCAAATTTAAACTTGATGAGGCTTATTCACTAAGAACAACAGTAACTGAGCCTATAGTTAAAACACCCAAAATGAGCCTTTATACTTATTTTGATGTGAAAGGTTTAAACGATAGGCTTTTAGTTATCAGTGTTCACGGCATCAATTTTGTTTCTACGAAAAAGTTTAAAATACATATGAATCAAATTTTTGCAGAAATTAGTACTCATGATGGCCCGTTAATATTAGCTGGTGATTTCAATACACATCTAAAAAAGAGAACCAAGTTCTTTTTTAGCGAGGCCCTGAAATATGGCATAGTGAACCTCAAGCCCTCCACAGATGACCGTGGGCTAAAGCTTGACCATATCCTCGTTAGAGGCCTTGTCGCTAAGTCCGTTGAGCTTCGTACGGATATTACAACCTCAGACCATCCGCCAATTGAAGCTAGGCTTGTGTTTGAATAAAACTTAAGTACTAAAGCCTAGTCATTCAATAAATTTACCTAGAACCTTAAACAAAACTTATTTTACCCCGATATATAGATATGGGAATTGAGAAACGTAAATTTGCGGGGAGAGCTCCAAGGTATAACCTTAAGCCCTTCCACAATAAAATTATTAAATATACAAGTGAGCGTATTGGGCCCCATGAATCAACGGATTTTTTAGATATTTCCGCATCGGGCCTATCCTTTATAGCCTCTACAGAGGGCGCACCTGATGCTGGCAGTATTATCAAAATTACGTTTGCAGTCCCTGGGCTTGATACTCTAACTATTAAGGCGCAGGTCGTGCGCTCCACAATTTACAAAAGGCCCGAATGGTACAAACGTTACTATGATGAAAATGACAAGCCGATTGAAGAATACTTTATTGCAGTACATTTTTTAAATATTAAAAAGCTTGATCAAGATAAGCTCTCTGTATACTTAAATCAGCTCATTGAGTCAGAAAAACTGGAGCGTAAAGAACAAAAAATTTCTTATTTTAAAAATGGCTTAAAAAACAACTATAAATGGTTTACTTTTGTCTTTATAACCTTAGCAATACTTACTTTGTCTTTTAAACTATTTATTAAGTAGTTTATTATATTAGATATTAATTGATAGCTTCTCAGAGATTGCCTTAAGCTTACTTAGCTTTTCACTTGTTATCGGCTCAGCGTGTTTATACATCACAGACTTCATATAGTCAGTATAGTACTTATCGTGCTGATTTAATGATTTTATCTTTAACTTGTCATCCTCAGAATAATTTAACATTTTGTAACCCTCTTCTTTTGCAACAATAGGCTCCACATGAACTTGAACGTCATTCCACCAGCTACGACCTTCATTAACTTTTTTATAAAATTGATCACATTTACTAATATTTTCAGGACTCGCCATAATTTTTAAAATAAAAAAATTCTCTGAATCTATTAATTTTTTTCTTAATCTGAGGTCAGTAATTTTTTTAATTTTTTTTATAAATCTCTCATTATCAATATAGTTAATATGAACAGAGAAAAACAAGGCTGAATATTTATTTAATTGTGAGTAGTAGTCAGCTGTTCTTGTGCCGTTTGTATTCGTAATAACTCTAATCTTACTACCAAATTTTTCATTTAACTCTTTAATATGATCAAGGTAGTTCGGATTTATTGTAGGTTCACCACCAGTTATTGTGAGCTTTAAGTTGTAGCCATTATTAACTAATTTTTCAAAATTTTTACTCACTTGATTAAAGTCTTCAACCGAAATGTGAGGGCTATAGTTGTCATGTACGAATGACGGACAATACTCACAATCTAAATTACACCTTTTCGCAATGACCCAATCTATAAATATTGTTTTACTTTTCCTTATATCAATATTTCCATCAAATTCTATAATTTCATCATTTAAAATAGCATTAGTATAGGTTGATATTATCTGTTGGCTATCAAGGCTTTTAATCTTTTTTATTTTTATATCTGAGCCACAGTGGCAAACTTTTAATGGGCATTTTATTGGGGATTCATTAAGTTTAAAGTTTTCCTCAAAAATATTACCCAGCTTTTTACCCGAGCCACATACGGAACCATGAATATTACCACAATAACTAATACTTAGGTTTTCTTGCCCAATATAGCAGTTCCAACCCTTAAAGTGATTTAACTTTTCCATTCTTAAATCACTCAGGTCCAAATACGAATGCTGTCCCTTATCATTTTTTACAAGAATTTCTTTATTTATAGACATACTTTACCACTACCCTTAGCTTTTAAAATTAATATCAATAATTTTGTAAGGCTACAACTTATTTAACTCTTAAATGACAACAATAAATTGATAAGATTTATATTTTTTGGCTCAATAAGCTTACCTGATGATGTATTTTTCTTTAAATCTAAAAATTTATTTTTTTCAATCTCTTTACCACCAAATCGTTTCATGTGCTCTGTAACCATTTGAATATCCATCCAGTTAACGCCAGTATCTTTAAGGGTTTTGATCACATAAAGCAAACAGGCTTTTGAGGCATTACTTTTCTTAAAAAACATACTTTCACCACTGAAATTGCCATCAATAAATACGCCGTACATCCCGCCAATTAAGTTTCCATTTTCCCAGCACTCAAAGCTATGCACAAAGCCTGCATTATGAAAATTAATATAGTGTTTTTTTATGTACTCCGTAATCCAAGTCCCCGCTTGGTCCGGACGTATTTGTTTTGCGCAATTCTCCATAACTTCTGGGAAAGCTTTATTAATTGTAAAATTCCAGCTTTCTTTTTTTAAGTTTTTAATTAAACTTTTCGGAATATGCAGGTCACGAAAATCTAATATACCTCTTTGCTGGGGGCAAAACCATAGAACTGGCAAATCATCGTGGGGCCAAGGGAATATGCCATTAGTGTAAGCTTCTTTTAAAATATCCACTGACATTTCATCACTCATTAAAGCAATTCCATCGATATCATATATTTCATAAGGGTCTGGGAAGTGCTTTAACTTCATAAACTCCCCTTACAGTTGTCACACACACCACAGGGGTCGCATCCTTGAGAAAAATACTCATGCACTAATTTTACACGACACTCTTTAGAATCAGCCCACTGAACCATGTCTAATAATTTTTTATTTTGAACTTTTAATTTGTTATCATAGGCCACTTCGCTAAAATACATAGGGTCGGGCTCGCCAATAACAATATGTTTTAATTTTTTATCTGGGGCTATGCTGCCCCACCTTTCCAGTAACCTTAATGAGGTTTCAACCCTAAAGTCTTTACGGTTATAAAAATTTAACTTTTCTCTTAAAAAGTTGGGCCCTTCTTGTTGATAGCGTAAAATATTATCATTCATTAAATGAAATACAGAATTGATAAACCCCGGCTCTGGTGTACTCCACTTAATGAAATCTAAGTGAATGCTTACATCATCGTTATCATATAAAAGAACACATGTAGATTTCGCTCCGTCTCTACCTGCACGTCCCACCTCTTGATAATAAGCCTCAATAGACCCTGGAACCTCAGCATGAATAACACTTCTAATATTTGCTTTATTAATACCTAAGCCAAATGCTGGAGTAGCTAAAATTAAATCACTTTCACCATGAATAAATAAGTTTTGCTGTCGCCTGCGATCTTTTGCCCCAAGCTGCCCATGATAAGTTGTATGCTCAAAACCCAGTTTACTTAATTCATGCGATACTTTTTGTAGAGTCGACACCAGAGAAAAATAAACAATGCAAGGGCCTGGTATATGATGACGATACAACACTATTTTTTGAATTTTAGAATCAATCCCGTAAACTTCATCAACGTTCAACCCTAGCTCTGGCCTAGTAACTGGAGAGACAATATTATTTTCACTGTTAATTCCCAACAACTCACTAATATCTTTTTGCACTTCTTTAGTTGCTGTCGCAGTTAATGCTAAAACTGGTGGGTCACCCATCAATTTTTTTATTTCATCAAGCCTGGAATACTCTGGCCTGAAGTCATGACCCCACTGCGAAATACAGTGGGCTTCATCCACCGCCATCAATTTAACCGTGTTTTGCTCCAGCGCTTGTAAAAACTCTGGCTTTAAAAACCTTTCAGGAGTTACCAGCAATAACTCATACTTTTTGTTTTTTAACTTTTTATATGCCACAGCTCTTTCAGCTGATGACATGGAAGAATTTATATACCCCGCTTTAATGCCAAACTTATTCGCAGCATCAGCCTGATCTTTCATCAAAGAAATTAATGGCGATATAACAATAGTTAGCCCATCAAAAATTACACTAGGCAGCTGATAACAAAGGCTCTTACCAGTACCCGTAGGCATAATAGCAAGCACAGACTCACCGGACATAACTCGAGTGACCACAGCCTCCTGCTCCCCACGAAAGTGAGGCAAACCAAAGCGCTCCTGCAAAATGTTTTTAATATCAGCCAATCAACCCCTCTCAGTAAGCTTCACAGAGTAACGACGAAACAACCCCACCGCCACGCAACATTGTCCAAAAATAACCCCAAAGGGTCAAACACCCACTACGATGCCTGATATAGCAAAAGGCACTCCTATCCTTTTTATGAAGCACCAAGACTTAAAAAGGATCGACGTAACTTTGAACAATTCTGCCCGAAAGAGAAGCTATTTAGGCACTATAATAACTAAACCACTCACACTACCAGGTAGAACAGAGAAACTTCCCCCCAAATGAAAGACCATTCAAGCAAGCACAACCCACCACGTCCTCGAGATTTTAGGTAACAGGCTATTACCTCAAGTCTGGCACTTATTATCCGTGAGCCAGGCCCTACCCCAAAAAGCGACTATTAAGCACAACTGAAAAATAACCACGCCCTCGAGTTTTTGCTGGATCAGCTAGCACTTCAGATCAATTGTTTATTACCCGCGCGCAGTTAGCCCGGAATAGGCGAAGCTTAAGTTAAAGCGATAGGTAAAAGCTCTCAGTTTGTAGTATAGCCCTACAAACACCATCCCATGCCCACGAGCTTTTGCTAGGTCAGCTAGCTCCTCAGTTCTATTGTTTGTTACTCGCGCGCAGTTCTACCCGAATGGGCAGCTGTCTGAGCACGAGTAACAAACAATAGAACTGAGGAGCCGCACCACCACGCACCCAAAGAGAGAGAAAATTTCTGGACGTGCCTACGGTTTACATGCTAAAAATTCCTATTCAAAAAATAAGATTTGATAGAGATAAAATAGTTACTTAAACTAAGTCTCAATTTAAATTTCTAAGACGAAAAGGATTAAATAAAATGGCTAATAGCAAGTGGGACCACAACAAGGTTCGTAATATCGGAATTTCTGCACATATTGACTCGGGTAAAACTACTCTTACAGAGAGAATGCTCTTCTACGCAGGACGTATTCATGCAATTCATGATGTACGTGGCAAAGATGGCGTTGGTGCAAAAATGGACTCCATGGAGTTAGAAAGAGAGCGTGGAATCACAATTCAATCAGCTGCAACGGCCGTTCAGTGGAAAGGAATGGATGTTAATATTATCGACACTCCGGGTCACGTTGATTTCACCATCGAAGTTGAAAGAGCTCTTAGAGTTTTAGATGGAGCCATCTTAGTATTATCTGGAGTTGAAGGTGTTCAGTCGCAGTCAATCACAGTGGATCGCCAAATGAAGCGATATAATGTTCCAAAATTAGCATTTATCAACAAACTAGATCGTATGGGTGCAAACCCCGCTCGTGTGACTCAAGAGCTAAGAGAAAAGTTAAGACATAACGCTGTTTTTGCTCAACTACCTATTGGTCTAGAAGAAGCCCATGAAGGTGTTGTAGATTTAGTAACAATGAAAGCCTACCGCTATAAAGGCGACAACGGTGAAAATGTTGAAGTCTCAGATGTACCAGCAGAAATGATGGAAGAAGCTCAAGCTGCTCGTACAGCATTAATCGGTGCTGCCGCTGATTTCTGTGATGTTGTTGGTGAGAAGTTCTTAATGGAAGAAGTTCCCACTGAAGAAGAGTTAAAAGCAGCCATTCGTAAAGGTGTTTTATCTTTAAACTTCACTCCTGTATTTATGGGCTCAGCTTATAAAAACAAAGGTGTGCAAACGCTTCTTGATGCTGTTGTTGATTACCTTCCGAATCCAACTGAAGTATTAAACGAAGGTCTTGATCAGGAAAACAATGAAGAGAAAGTAACAATGATTACTGATGCTGATAAGCCATTAGTAGCTCTTGCTTTCAAACTAGAGGATACTCGTTACGGTCAGCTCACTTACATGAGAATTTACCAAGGAACCATGAAAAAAGGCGACTTCATTGTTAATGTTTCTGACAATGGTAAAAAATTAAAAATTCCAAGAATTGTTAAAATGAACTCCTCTGATATGGAAGATATCACAGTGGCTTACGCCGGTGATATTGTCGCCATGTTCGGTGTGACTTGTGCTTCTGGTAATACATTCACTGATGGAACTGTTGAAATTACAATGACATCCATGTTTGTACCTGACGCCGTTATCTCATTAGCCATTGAGCCAAAAGAAAAGGCCAATGCCGATAACTTTACAAAAGCTCTACAAAAGTTCCGTCGTGAAGACCCAACATTCCGTGTTGCTCGTGATGAAGAATCTAACCAAACTATTATCTCTGGTATGGGTGAGCTTCACTTAGATGTTTACGTGCAAAGAATGGAACGTGAATTTGACTGCCAAGTGACTGTGGGTCAGCCGCAGGTGGCCTACAGAGAGTCTATTGGTCAGCCAGCACCGTTTGATTACACTCACAAAAAGCAAACTGGTGGTTCTGGTCAGTTCGCAAAAATTGTTGGACAAATCGAGCCAATGCCTCTTGATAGTGAAGAAACTTACGAGTTTGAAAACAATATTAAAGGCGGAAACATTCCTCGTGAATACATTCCAGCTTGTGATAAAGGCTTTAAAGAGCAAATGGCAAAAGGTGCTTTAATTGGGTTCCCAATTGTTGGTGTTAAAGCTGTACTAAACGATGGTTCTTACCATGATGTGGATTCAAGTGAGATGGCCTTCAGAATTTGTTCAATGGCCGCTTTCAGACAAGCCTACGCAAACGCAAAACCTACCGCTCTTGAGCCAATCATGAAACTTGAGGTTTCTGCTCCAGATGAGTTCCAAGGAAACATTATGGGTCAGATCAACCAAAGACGTGGAATGATCGCAGGAACACAAACTATTGAAGGAAGTGTTGTAGTTGAGGCTGAAGTTCCATTATCTGAAATGTTTGGTTACTCAACAGAGCTACGTTCAGCCACTCAAGGTAAGGGCGAATACTCCATGGAGTTTTCTAAATACGCAGCATGCCCTAGAAATATTCAAGATGAGTTAGTTAAAGAGTACGAAGCTAAAAAAGCTGAAGAGAATAAATAGTATGATTTTATCTGATATAACTTTAAAAGAAATGGTAGCAAGTCGGGAGCTCGTAATTGAGCCCCTTCAACCAAACTCCGTTCAACCTGCCTCAGTGGACTGCCACCTAGGTAGAGACTTTTTAGTTGTAGAAGACCGTCAAATGCACACTATTGATTTAAATAGTCAAATTATATACCGCAAAATTACTGGGGACGAGATCACCATCCCTCCCCATTCTTTTTTATTAGCTACTACCCAAGAGCATATTGAACTTCCAGATGATCTAACTTCATTTGTTGAAGGCCGTAGCTCAATCGGGCGCATGGGCTTATTTATTCAGAACGCGGGCTGGGTAGATCCAGGCTTTAAAGGCCAAATTACTCTCGAGCTTTACAATGCAAACTCACTACCAATTAGATTACAAGCTGGCAGAAGAATATGCCAATTAGTATTTTGCAAAATGGATCAAGCAGCTGCACACCCCTACCGTGGAAAATACCAAGGGCAAAAAAATACAACTGGCAGCCGAGTATTCCAAGACTCCGAGGCTAATTAGTGCCCCATGAACTTTGCCTGGTTTACGTGACCACCAAAGACTCTAACGAAGCTAAAACTATTTCCGAACACTTATTAGAAAAAAACCTGATTGCTTGCGGTAATATACTCCCCTATATGTCTTCTCAATATTTTTGGGAAGGTAAAAACGAGGAAAGTCGTGAGTGTGTTTTGTTACTTAAAACTAGCACGCAAAATTTTACTAAAATAGAAACTGAAATTGAAAAAATACATAGCTATGATACCCCCTGTATTTTTAGTATCCCAATTGACAATTGCGGCACTAAATATAAAGAGTGGTTACTAACCCAACTGGGAGAAACAAATGACTAAAGATGAGTTACAAAATTCAATTATAGAAATTGCCAAGTTAACCGGAGAGTTTAAACTTCGCTCAGGCCTTACTTCACAAATTTACTTTGATAAATACCGCTTTGAATCTCAGCCTAAAATTTTACAGTCTATCGCTAAGCATTTAGCACCAATGGTACCCAAAGATACTGAAGTTTTAGCAGGGCTTGAAATGGGCGGAATCCCTATAGCCACGGCCCTATCCTTAGAAACTGGCTTGCCAGTGGCTTTTATTCGTAAAGAGGCCAAAGATTACGGCACTTGCAAATTTGCTGAGGGCTGTGAAATAAAAGGTAAAAAACTTTGTATTATTGAAGATGTTATTACTACTGGTGGGCAGGTAGTTATAAGTACAAATGATCTGCGCTCTGAAGGGGCAATGATTGATAATGTATTATCTGTTATCTTTAGAGGAAAAAACGCACCTCAAGGGATCTCTGACATTAAACTTAACCTTACTTACCTATTTGATTTCTCCGGGCTAACATAAGTAAGGAACTTTAATTCATATTACTTTTGCACAAGCCAAAGCTTACATGAGTTATGTCTTCTTAAGCGAATCACTTACTAGTGAACACATTTTTACTCTAAGAAGTTGGTCTACTGAAGTTAAGCGAAGAAGATCCCACGGCTTCGCCTCTGGATGACAAAAAAAACTCAATAGCCTCAAACAATATTTGTGCACAGTGTAAGCGTGTTCCGGACGTCAAAATCTTAAAAAGGGCTAAAGGTTTCTAATTACTTTTTTTTTATCACCTGAAGACAAGCGGTTGATATTACACTGCCTAGGCTTTCTTGAAACTATAACTGGGTCCACTAAAAAATGAGAGTCAAAAATTTCTTTCCAGTAGTTAGCTAAGCACTTAAATTCATCCATATTTTTTTTAGCCACTGGATGGGCACTAGGTATCCTTACCTTTAAAGGGTTTACCTTTCTTCCATTTTTAATAAACTCATAGTGTAGATGAGGCCCAGTGGCATAACCAGAACTGCCAACATAACCAATAATTTGTTTTTTACTTACATACTTTCCAACCCTAAGTCCTTTTGCAAATCCTTTTAGGTGAGCATACTTAGTGGTTACACCGTTTCTATGCTCAATGGCAACATAACGTCCATAGCCTCTATTATATTTTTTTATTGTCACTTTGCCATCACCGACACTATATACCGGAGTTCCATGAGCCGCGGCAAAATCTACACCACTATGGGCCTTCCATTTTTTGAATATGGGATGATACCTTGAACGGAATTTTGACGATATCCTAGAAAATTTTAATGGGTACCTTAAGAAGGTTTTCTGTACACTCTCACCAGAAAGATCAAAATAAGTTGGCTTATCATTGTAGTGAAATCTTACAGCTTGTAGTTTTCTAATTTTTTTCTGTCTTTTATTATAATGAATATATTGAATTGCTAATATATCACCACCATATATTTTTTTATCTTCGTGATAAATTTCTTCATAGACAAGCTTAAACCTATCACCAAGTCTCACCTCTGTTTCAAAATCGATTTTCCAACCCAATATTTCAGCCATTTGATCTATAATATCATCTGTTATGATTTTATGTTTGTTAGACTTCCCAACTTTATAAATTGAGTTATTTTCTTTAGTAATAACACCATCAAAATAAGCAATTTTTTTATAAGTATCTTTAATAATTTCTTTAGCATTGATCTTATTAGCGGCAAGATTAGAGTTATCTATAACTATTTCATAAGACTTTAATGCACTAATCTTAAAAATTAATTTTTCTAAAAATGGCCCATTACTTTTAATGTATAGATATCTTCCGGTTTGTACGTATTTTCTGATTTGTTTTTTAGTAATACCATCAATCTCTTTTGCTAACCTTCCACTTTTTGCTATACCCATTGAATATAAAATGGAAGATAAGGAGTCCCCTCTTTTGATTTTATAATTAATAACTTCTGATGCATTCGCTACAGAACAGGTGATAAATAAGCAGATAGCCATAAAAGTAGTTATTTTAAAATTTTTAAATATTTTTTCAGACAACACTAATTCCAATATAAAAAAAAACAAATCCATTTGCTTTACACAGCACTTAAATTATAAAATAATCATTATTTAAACACAATGAAATGCTTAAACATAAAGACTTCTATGAAAAAACTTATTCTAAAGCATATATGCCCGTTAGCGATACTCCTAATTAGTTTTATTTTTTATATCGTTCTTCTGCCTCCTGGCATTACCTTTGAGGACGCAGGCTACTTCTTGGCTGCAAGCCTTAATGGGGGCTATGCTCACCCACCAGGATATCCTCTTTACACAGTGCTCCTTAAACTCTGGTCCCTTACTATGGGCCTTTTTAGCTCAAATGCTGCATATATAGGCTCTTTGTTCTCGGCATTTTTGAGTGCAATAAGCTTAGCTGTTTTTTATATCATTCTTAAACATATCTCTAGCTCACTAGATATTAGCAAAAAGTTAAAACAGGCATTGCTTATTTTACTTTGTTTAAACGCCGGGCTTGCTTATGAATTCATAGAGCAAAGTATTTTAATTGAAGTTTATAGTCTTCATATTATTTTACTCATGTTTTTATACCTTTTCTTAATTCACAAAAAATACCTTTTAACTGGCCTAGTAACAGGCCTTGCTCTTTGCAACCACACAACTGCTGTGTTCTTTTTTCCGTTTATTTTTTTATGGCTAATAATGATTGATAATATGAAGTTAAAAAATATTTTATCTCCTGGAGTAAAGTTATTCATCCCAGGTACATTACTAGGTCTAATCCCATATTTATATTTGCCGCTAATATCTAACCCTCTAAGCCCACTACAGTGGGGTGACCCTAGCACATATGTAGGCTTCAAAGAGATTGTATTTAGAACAAGCTACTGGCGATTACCTGCATCTAATATCCAAGCCCAATTAGAACAATTAAAAATTGCATTTACCCACTTTTTTGATCAATGGGGCTTTGCTTTAATTTCTATTTTATTTTTATTTAGTATTTCAGCTTATATTTTTATTAAAGGAGAGTTCAGAAAAAAGACTATGTATTGGCATATTTGTTGGTTAATTCAAATTCCGATTATGGCTATTTTAGCTAACATGAGTAATACCGATGAAGGCATTAAACTTGTTAGTGTGTTTTTCATACCAGGGTACTTTTTCACTATTATTTGCTTATTAATGTTCACCCAAGCCTTAGTTTTAAATTTTCCAAAATTTAAAACTAAAATTATCCCAGGCTTTATTGCCTTATTAACTATTAGTTTAATTATAAGCCTTGGGTACAACTCTAAAAGAGCTAGTATGAGCTCCTACAGTACTCCTCGTCTCTCCACTGAACAAGTTAGCCATATGGTGGCAAATAAAAAGTCTCTTATTTTTACATGGAACGACTTTTCATTTACGCCACTAGCTTATGAGAAGTATGTTCTTGGTAATTTTTCAAACATGACGCCAATTCCTTACTCATTTTTCAAAGACTTAGGATTACTTAAAAAATACAAAGGTATTTTAAAGTTAAATATTCGCCCTTTGAATAAAGCTGTTAAAAACTTCTATATTAACAGGCCGGCTGGACATATTGGAACTATCGCAGATAAAGAGTTTTATAATGCTTTTGCTGAAAATATTAAAATTTGGCTAAGTGATGGTTATAAAATATATAGCGAATACAAAATGAATGGGGATGGCTTTAAGACATTATATTTTGACCCAAAAGGTCCCTTTTTTGAAATTTTACTAAATAAACCATTTAAAGAATCTAATTTTAGCTTTTTACAGGATGTAAATATGAACTCTGTTGCCAATCACGATGTTTGGCACAAAAAATTCCTTAGTAAGTATGCTGAACAAAGTATATTGAGAGCTCTATTAAACCAAAATAGCCCACAAAAAGATAAGTACTTAAACCATGCTTTTAAGTACTCGGCAGGCACTGATTCAGAAACAAAAGTTAGAGCTGGAATAAAAAAACATTTCCCTAGCTTTAAAATGTAAATACAAACCTAATTCCGTAGCTTCTGCCTTCTTCGCCAAACTGTGCAGGGTCACCACTCAGGTTCACATCGTTTTTCATATAGAAGTGAGCTTTATCTAAATGTAAAAACTTAAGTCCAAAGAGCTTTTCAAATGAATTATTTATTCCCTCAACTGGGTTAATAATATGGTGAACAATTCGACCAAACCTTCTTGAGTTAAGTAGTATATAATCATTATCTTTCAATTTACTATCCATAACATGAAAAGCTTCACCTAAAAGTGCTCCAATTGTAGGTGTTAATAATAAATCTTGGATAGATGGAACCTCTGCAAAAGCCTCAATCCCATACTCCCACATAACAGTAGATACAAAAACTGCAAAGCCAAATGACTCTAACTTAGAAAAACCTGCATTCCTTAAGAACATATACTCATATGCACCACTTAAAGGGTGACCAATAAAGTTTACGGCCCAATCATCTTCATCTACGACCGGCCCGTCTTTAACATTCTCTTGCCATTTATCAAACACATCACTTATCTCTCTATCCTTATCCCACTTTGTAAGCTCTTCAGGCATCGCCCAGAGTACAGCAAACATAGCAAAACCAAGCATTGATAAGTTTCTTACAGATTCAGCTACGACTTTATCTCTTTCAGATAGATTTTCATAAGTTAAGTCTAACTTTATTTCATCCTTCTTAAGTCGCTGCTCGAGAAATAAGGTTGCTTCATCAAATTTAACTTTATTTATTTCTGGCAATTTTTTACTATAGTCACCTTTCGGTAGTTTTAACTTTAATTTGAGAGAGTTATTTAAGTTATCAAAAACCTTGTTAATTGGTTTTTGCTTAAATAGTTTATCAAACTTCTGCTTATTTATTTCTTGTTTTGAAGGCCCAAGCTCTAGGGCGTAGACTGGCATCACGCAGCTGTTAATAATTAATACCGACATTGCAAACGTAATTATATAAGTTAGTGCCTTCATAGGATCCTCTTTTTAAAGCCTTGGTATATGTAACCTACTCAATACGATGCTATGCATCAATTTAGATTTTACTTTATACAATTTGTAAACTAGTTATTCATAATCCCTTAAGTATTTAATATTATATAGTTATTTTTATTATTAATTTAAAAGCCATTACTAAAATTTGTAAGTATAACAATGACTGCCCGGCCTACTATGAAGACTCGTAGACTTTTGATACATTGCATTAATATTTATAAGGACTGGTTAGCGTGAAATTTATCATGATTCAATTTTGTATTTTCTTACTTTTTGCTCCACAGCTAATTAATGCCAGCCAACCACTAAACCTTCAACTACCAAAAAACTACCATGCTATTGAAGAACGTGAAAATATGTTTGCCCCTAAAAATCAATCCAGTTTTAAGACCCAAAAATTAATTATTGTTATTGGTAATGATGGAATTTCCGGAAACCTCTCAGACAGACATCTAACTAGCCAAATAAAAATTGGAAAAATTACGAAGCGTATTCCTAAAGCATTCCAAAGTTATATCGAAAAAAATGATTTTATAATAATGACTCTATCTCATGACATCTACACTCCAGAAGATATTGAAAATGAAAATTTAATTATAGATGATATCCCTTACGCCGGCTGGCTTTATTTAACTCTTGGTAGTTTAGAGCAAACAGAAAATAAAATTAATATCACTACTGTCGACATCGGAATTGTGGGACCAAGTGCTCAAGCAGAGTGGGCTCAAACAGAAATTCATGCCCTAGTTGGCTCAGACAACCCAAATGGTTGGAGTCATCAGTTAAAAGATGAGCTTGGAATAAGAATTGAACACGAAAGATATTTTAGAACCCCCTTTACGATTAATAGCTATATCTCTGGTGAGTTATTAAAATTCTATGGTGGCACTCTTGGTAATGTTCATACAGGCCTTAAAGCTGGTGGTGCAGTTAGAGTTGGCCGCAACATACCTGATGACTTGACCATTGGTGTAAATAGTACACATAATAAAAATATAAGTGTTTTTGGTTTTATAAAAGTTCAAGGAGAGTTTGTTCTGCGAAATATTTTTTTAGATGGAAACACGTTTAAAGATAGCCACTCTGTGGAAAAAGAAAATTTTATTGCAGAGATCTCTGCTGGAATCACTATCATGAAAGGTGTCTTTGGCGTTTCTCTCATTCAGTCAATTAAAACTAAAGAGTACGTTACACAAAAAGAGGAAAACACCAACGCTGAGATCAGACTAGTTTTTGATTTTGTATTCTAAGTTAATTACAGAGTTTCAAACCTCTTATGTCACTATTTTTGAACTCAAATATCTGGACATAATTTAAGTCAAATTTTATCCAGAAGTTTAGGCATCAACCTATGATCTGAATATTACGAGCTAACTAGATAGGCAACCCAAGCTTCACACTCTTCGCCTTTTTCAACAATTTCAAAAACGCCATCACCTTCACCGTCTTCGTCTGTTCCTTCCCAGTATACTTTAGTGTCTGTAAAGCCAGCTTCTGCTAAGCAATCTTTAAGCTCTGGAATACTCCACATTCTCCAGTCGTATGTAAAAACCTTTTCTTTTTTAGGCTGACCATCTTTTTGAAAGTGAATGTAAAACATAGCATCATTGGTTACTGGGTCAAAACTATCTTGGTCCCAAAAGTAACTAAAACCTTCATGCTCAGTTTCTTCTTCGTTTTCTTCCATACATTGAGATCCACCAAAGCAGTCCATCACATATATACCATTTTCTTTTAAACTATTTTTACAGTTCCTGAAGTACTCAACTAATTTTTGTCTTTCTTTAAAAATATAATAAGAAAAATTAACTGCCACTACGATATCAGCACTGGGCACCTCTGGTGATAATACATTCTCTTTAATTATATTCACTCTAGATTTTTGACTATCATTAAGCTGCGAAAGGTAATTCTCTTTACCATAATTAATCGGCTCATCATCCAAATCAATACCGATGGCTTGAAAGCTGCTATCTAACTGTGTCCATTCACAACAAATAGCAAACGTACCACAAAAATCTTCTCTTAGTGTTACAGGGTCATTCCCGTTATTAGCATCTTTATAAGCCTTTCGTAAAAAAAGCACGTCATTATCAGGAGACTGTACTGACTCTTGGTAGAAGTAATATTTATCAAAGTCTGATGTTGGTTTTGATTCTAAAGCCATTTGAATTTTTCCTTTATGGTATCTCTTGTAGTAAACTAATAACTTCTTCTTTAATTTCTGAAACTTGTGGAACTGAAGCATCCTCAAGGTTAGCATGCAAGCCAATTCCTGGTAAATTTTTACCAGCCAAAACTTTTGGCCTTGCCATTAACTCATAAAATAACTCCCGAGCAGCACGGTAACTTAAGTGCTCAGCAAAGTTAGTCACTTCAGTATCTTCATTAACAAATATTACACGCCCAGTTTTCTTGATAGATGTTTTTATCATTTCCCAGTCGTAGGGGTAAATAGATCTCAGATCAATAACCTCTAAGTCTATATTCTTTTCTTTTTTAAGTTCATCTGCCACTTGGTTACACATTAGTACATGTCGACCATAACTAACTACAGTTGCAGCACTTCCTGAACGAGTAATTTTACCTTTACCAATTTCAACTATATGCTCTTCAAGCTTTGGCCACTTGGCCTTCCAATTTGAGCGATCACCAACTGGAGCATCAATCATAGCCTTTAATTCTTTTTCATCACTTGGCTCGCCAGGGATTAATTCCTCACCCCTAACTCTCATAAGCGCTTTTGATTTTAAAAACATAACAGGGTTAGGGTCTTTTATTGCTGACAACATTAAACCATAAGCATCTAGTGGGGTTGATGGCATTACTACCTTCCAACCAGGTAATCTTGAAGCAAAAGATTCAAAACTGTGACTATGGTAAACAGAGCCCCGAATACCAGCTCCAACTGGAGTCATTAGTACCATTGGCAAAGTAGCATTCCCATTAGTTACCCAGTTTGTATTTCCTGCGATTTTTAATAAGTCGATTGTATTGAAAATATAATCACAAAACTGAATCTCAGCCACACAAATATCGCCAGTCATGGCAATACCCATTGCAGCCCCTACTATACCCCTTTCATCTAAAGGAGTGTTCCAGGTAGTTTCAAGCCCTTGAGTGGCCGTAAATACTCCACCCATTGGAGCACCAACATCTTGTCCAAATATATCTTTAACACCTAAATGCTTTTCACCGTAATGAAGAGCCATACGTATTGATTGAGCCATATTAGCCATTAGAACTCCCTCCAATCACCATTTTCTGAGTTCACATAAAAGTTATCCCATATGGTTGATGCTTCAGGGCTCAACTCACCACGGGCTTTAACTTGCGCCGCTTGAGCCTCTTTGCTGTAATCGTCTTTAATTTGCTTAATCTTTTTTTCAGTAAGCACATCTTTTTTTAATAATAATTTTTCAAATTCATCTAAACAATCAAGCTCGTCTCTGCGGTTAACACCATCTGCGGATGAATGACCATACAACCTTGATACACTGGCTTCCATTACAACTGGCTTACCCGTCTTACGAATATAAGCCATCTCTTCACCTAAGCGAATATAGGATTCAATAGGGTCATTGCCATTAATCACTGCTGTTCTCATTTTAAAAGGTATGCCACGGTCAGATACATGGGCCTCACCATGTTGTTCATCATAGTGTGTTGATATACCCCACTTATTATTTTGCACAGTAATAAGCATTGGTAATTCATTCCCCTTACGAGAGGCCCAAATTAAACTAGAGGCAAAATCACCTTCGGCACTTCCGGCGTCACCACCAGTTAAAATTGTTATGCCTTTAGCTTTTCTACGCTTTTGTGCCCAAGCCGTTCCTATACCAATGGAGTACTGCACACCAATCGGTGAAGTTACAGGAGCCACATTCCACTCAGGAAAACTATAGTGATTTGAGAAATTTCTTCCACCTGTGCACTTGTCTGTGGCTTTATTCATTATTAATCTTATTGGTGTTATATAATCCATACCCATGGCAATAAGGGTTGGCGAACATCTGTAATGTAAATGTAGCCAATCATGATCAAAACCTTGACCTTTATTAGCAAGCATTCCCAAAGGAACTCCAAAAGCCTCTTCACCAGGACCGCCAATCCAAAAGTAAGCTTCGCCCACTTTATAAATTTTAATCATACGCTCTTCTAGCTCACGAGCCTTAACCATAAGGTCATGAATTTTAGTTAACTCTTGTTTTGACAAAGGCAAGCCGGAGCTGCCGCTTTTAGATTTAGTTTTCGATTTTGATCTACTTTGAGATGCACTTTGTGTAGCCAATTTCTTCCCCAACATTTGTAATTATTAAGGCTGAAAGATAGTGAATTTTGGAGGGGTTGTCACTGGTTTAAATTGAATTTCTGCCCGAAAATAGTGCTTAATTTTAAATTTCTTCACTGAAAACGAGTATATACTCCTTGTACTAAAACACTCCCCTTCTGGGTTGATCTCTCCAATGTCTTTTCACTTCGCTATATGGCTACTCCAGGGGCTTGATAAGTAGTTTTTTCATGGTCTGAGTTACCCCTCGCAATATCTAGGTAACATTTAAGTAAAATTCTTCTTTCCCTTTTAGCGAGCGCGCTTACGGCAGCGTCGCGTCTTCGCGCTTCATCACTATTCAGGTGAACGCTAATAGTCTTTCCGTTTCGCCTGGCGTCTACACTCTAAGCCTTCAAAATATCGCCTTAATATAAGCTATCGCTTATTCAGGCTAACGGATACGCGAAGCGCGACACGATGCTCGCTAAAAGGGAAAGAAGAATTTTACTTAAATGTTACCCAGAAGTTTGGGCATTAATAATTGTAAGTCGTCGGCATAAAAAAAGCCTCATTGCTGAGGCTTTTTTGTTCATAAATTTTAGTTTTTTATTATTTAGACGATGTCACTTTTATTGGGTTTTTCTCAAATTTGATAAAATCAAATAAGATATTTAATGACTCAATCACGTCGGCTCTCTTCATATACTTTTCATGCTTTTCTTTTTTAGCTTGAACTGGGTCGTGTTTTTTCACTCCACCTTTTTTATCTGCTTCTGGTTTTTTATCATCATCTTTTTTCTCAAAAAGCTCACTCACTTTAATCATTTTGCTTTTTGTTTTTGCCTTAGCTAAATCTTTTAATATTTTTTTAAAATCTTTATTTTTCGTGACTCTTTTTGTAGATTCAGCACCCAACTTTTTAATTAAGCTTGGTTTTAATTGATTCCATTTATCTTTACCAGAAGTTACGTAGGCACCTTTAGTTAAAAATGACTTAATCTTCTTAGGTGGCAATGAGTAATCTAAAGTGTCTTCACCGATTTCTGCAATATCATACGAACTCGGGAGAATAATATCAGCAGCAACACCTGTGTGTTGTGTTGAAGCACCGCCTGCAGTGAAGAACATCCCCACTGTAGTTTTTAAAGCTCCAAGACCTGGGTATAACTGCTCAACAGATTGCACGGTGCCCTTGCCAAATGTCTTTTTGCCACCAACAATGACCGCTCTTTTATAGTCTTTTAAAGTACCGGAAACAATTTCTGATGCCGAGGCACTTACTTTACTTGTTAGTACAACTAATGGGCCATTAAAGTTCACTGTCTTATCATCATCAGCTAACTCAATTTCACCTTCTTGTGGGTTTTTACTTGATTGCTTAACAACATTACCAACTTTAAAAAATAGACCAGCAATTTTAACAGCGTCATCTAATGATCCACCACCATTTTGCGATAAATCTAAAACTAAACCAGATACTTTTTTCTTTTTAGCTTCATCAATTAGCTTCTTAATATCGTTTGATGCTGAGCGACCTTTTTTAGACCCATCAGAATAAAACGAAGGTAAGTTAATTAACCCTACCTTAGTATCTTTACCTTTAATTTTACGGTCAATATAGGTAATTGAAGCGGCATCTTCTTCTAAGTTAATTTTATCTCTTACCAACTGAACCATAAAGCGTTCGTTTTTCTTTCCTGATTTCCTAAGTATACTTAAACGAACTATAGTTCCTTTCTTACCACGAATTTTTCTAACTACATCTCTTAACTCCATTTCAACAACATTATCTACAACGCCGGCTTTACCTTGCCCAACAGCTATAATTTTATCTTTAGGCTCTAATTGACCAGAACGAAAAGCCGCTCCACCTGGAACTAACTGCTCTATTACTGTAAAACCATCTTTAGAGCTTAATGTTGCTCCTATCCCCTCTAATGAAAGGCTCATCGAAATTCTAAAGTCTTCCAACATTTCTTTAGAGAAATAACTTGAATGAGGATCCAATGATTTCGAAAATGCATTCAAATAAGAGGTCCATAAATCATCTTTTCTATAATTTGTTACTTTTTTAAGTAGGCGCTCATAGTTTTTGGCTACCTTTTCTTTTGCTTCTTTCTCATTTTTTCCGGTAGAGATATAGTTACCAACCTGAAATTGTAAATACTTTTTATGATAGTTCTGTGAGTCTTTTTTATTTCTACCGTACTTCCTTTTATCTGAATCTAATACTAAAGAAGTATTTTTATTAAATTTAAAACCTTTCTTCAAGTAAGCCTTTACAAAAGCAACACGCTCTTTAACACGAGTCTCATAAGTTTTTTGAGCATCTTCAATAACCTTGCACTCACGTCTAGATACTTTCGCAAAAATACTCGACATATCTTTTTTAATTTTCTTAACGTCACTTTCTAGTAAATAAACTTTTGAAGGGTCTAAACTTTCAATAAACTTTTTAACTGTTTTAGCTTCTAAATTTTTAGTTAATTTATTGTGGTTTATATGTCTATTTAAATAAGACTTTTGAATTGGATCTAAGTGCTTACAATTTAAAACTAATTGTTTGAATGGATTTCCTTTTTTCAAGAGCTGAGCTTGACTAGGTAATCCAAAAAAATTAATTGCGGCTACTAATAGTAAGATTTTTTTTATGTAATTCATTCGCGTCCCTTCTTATCTTATGTGTCACTTGATAACTATCACTACTCTTATCGGCTCACACAGCTTTCAATTCTAATGATTATAATAATCTAGACCTTACATCTGTGCCTTATAATGTTAACACTTTGTGAGCTTATCTACATAGCCAGATTTTATAAAAATTTATATATCGCCTATTAATTACGCTAGAAACGTAACCTAACGACCTGTAGCAATATTTCCACTAACTTTAGTCTGGCAAAAAACCATACAAAAGCAGTACTTAATAATAGCTCGCAATGTGGTTAAAAATGTCAGTTAAATGTAATGTTTTAGATAGTTGGTGTATCTACTGATAGCTCAAGCTGATGAGCTTTAATTGTTTCTTTATGAGTCATCGGTGCTAACTCACGTTTTACAAATCGACCACCTGAAGTTTCAATTACAAAAAATGAAATTTGCGGATTACTTGTTTTTAACTCTTGCATAGCCTCAGTGATAGTTTCGATATTATACCTGCAGTCATCAGACATACCAAAGCGGTGAGGCTTGTCTCCATAGATTTCAATGGCTTTATTAAAAGCATGTTTAATGGCCGTTTTTTTAAGAGCTGAAACACTTTCACCAGCGCCGCACTCAAGTAATAGACTTTTAGTTTCTTCATGATTTACTGGGTATACACCTAAATAATTAGGCTCATGTGGCAAGTAGCCATATTTAACAAATAATTTAATACCTTCTTTAATAGTCTCTGGTGCATGCCCTCTTGCTGTTATCAAAGCCATGGGCCTTTTATTATATACAGCATGATAAAAGCAACTCCATGAAGGTCCTTGCCAGGACTTGTCGGCGGCATCAAGGGTAGATTTCAAATCACGAATAAAGCGCTGTTTTTTGCCTAAAGCTCTTGAGATTTTAGAAATTCTTTGATCGCGGTAATTACGAAAGCTCCCAGTAATATCATTAGGCTCAATGATATAGTCTTTGTATAATCCCTTAACACCAATGTCTTTTTGAAAAATTGAGAACTCTTTTCCAGTTAAATACTTAATTTGCTTGGATTTTTTATGGAAAATGATTGTGGATGTATTTAAAAAAGCGATGTTTTCATCGAAGTCAAAAAAATAAAAGCTTCGGCCACCTTGCTGATGATTACGATCTTTTTCAAACGGCTTTTGAATTTCAAACTCTAATTGCCCTTTAGTTTTATTTTTTTTATTCCAAATTGGCATCGAATAACCACCTCTACACCCCAAAGTACTAACAAATGTTTAGAGATGAGGCAAACTCAAAAAGCTAAGTCTTCCTGGTTATTTAGAGCATGAATAAATGTAAACATGTAGTCTTGAAAAAAGTATAGATTAAATAGTGGTATTTAAACTTACTCGTGGAGCTCGTGAGCAATTGTACTTATGCCCGAGCTCGAAGTTCCATTTAAATATAAAATTAAAAGTTAGCCTACTATTTTTTGGTTGTTTTTTTCTTAGTTTTCTTTTTTGTAGTTTTCTTTTTGGCTTTTTTCTTTTTGGTTGTTTTTTTCTTGGCAGCTTTCTTTTTAGTTTTTTTCTTTTTCGTAGCTTTCTTCTTAGCTTTTTTCTTTTTAGCTTTTTTACCACTTTCAGCTACTTTATCTGCTAATAATTCAACAGCTTTTTCAAGCTCGATTTTCAAATGATCTATATCTTCTGGAATAGAAACATTTACTTTACCGCACTTCAGGTAAGGTCCATATTTACCAGAAAATACTGATATTTTATCTTCAGTGTCTGGAAAATTACCTAGCTCTTTTAAAGCAGAACTTCTACCACGTTTTTTAGGCATGGCTAATAACTCTAAAGCTCTCTCAAAAGTTATATCAAAAACTTCTTCTTCTTTTGGAATAGATCTGAAGTCACCATCATGAACAATATACGGACCAAATCGACCAATATTTGCCTTAACAACTTTTTCAGTGCCTGGGTGATCACCTAAAGTTATAGGTAAACTTAATAATTGTTGAGCTTGCTCAAAAGTTATTTCTTCCATATTTATATTTGCAGGGATTGAAACTCTCTTTGGTTTTGTTTCCGCATCACCACCATCACTTTCACCTAATTGCACATATGGCCCATAACGACCAGTTAATGCATAAACTGACAAGCCTGTTTCTGGATCTTCACCTAATGCATCAGCACCATTAATTTTTAAATCAATAAACTTATCAGCCATTTCAGCTGTCATATCTGCCGGGAAGTGACTTTCAGGAACTGAGGCACATACTTCCTCACCAGTAGACTTATCCACTTTGCAAACATAAGCTCCGTAACGTCCAACCCTAAAATCTAAACCTTCTAAGCCCTGAAGAACAATTGACCTTGATGTATCGCTATCAATTTTATCTTCTTGCTCTTCTACCTGAGTTTTTATTCCCTTCTCACCAAAATAAATTTTATCTAAATACTTAACCCAGTCCTGATCGCCCTGAGCGATACTATCTAAAGAGTCTTCCATACCAGAAGTAAAACTAGTATCGACATAGTCTGGGAAGTAACTCACTAATAGCTTACTAACTACCAAGGCTGTAAAAGTTGGTATCAAAGCATTCCCCACTTTCTTAACATAGCCTCGGTTTTGCACAGTACTGATAATTGCAGCATAAGTCGATGGTCGACCAATTCCTTCTTTTTCCATTTTTTGTACTAAGCTAGCCTCAGTGTACCTTGCCGGCGGTTTAGTTTCGTGCTCATTTGATTTTAAATTATTAGCACTTATTGAATCTTTAACTTTTAATTTTGGTAGGCGCACTTCGCGGTTATCTAGAGCTTGCTCTGGGTTATCTGAACCCTCAACATAAGCCTTTAAAAAGCCTGGAAACTCAATAGTAGTCCCGTTAGCCATAAAAGTGGCGTCTCCAACTTCTAATTTTACACTCATTTGTTTGTGCTCAGAATTTTTCATTTGTGAAGCCATCGTACGCTTCCAAATTAAATCATATAATTTAAACTGTGCAGTTTTAAGGCCTGTCTCTTCAGGAGTTTTGAACTCTTCACCTGCTGGTCTAATCGCTTCATGGGCCTCTTGGGCGCCTTTTACTTTTTTCTTAACATAGTTTCTAGGCTCATCTGGTAAATATTTTTTACCATAGATCTCTTCAATGCTTTCACGCGCAGCTTTTAAGGCTTGGTTGGATAAAAAGCTGGAATCTGTTCTCATATAAGTGATAAAACCACGCTCGTATAACTTTTGCGCCACCTGCATAGTCTCTCTTGAGCCCCAACCTAATTTTCTGTTGGCTTCCTGCTGCAACGTTGAAGTTATAAAGGGTGCTGATGGCTTTCTAGAAAGCGGCTTTTCTTCCACCTGTGTAATATCGAATTTTTTATCTTTAATTCCATTTAAAATATCTTCTACCGAGCTTGAATTTAAATGTAAAAGATTTTTGCCATCTTTTAACTTACCAGTTTCTGCGTCGAAGTCCTTACCAATAGCAATTTTTTGCCCTTTAAAACTTTGTAGTTTGGCATCAAACTCTACATTATCTTTTTCACATTTAGCTAGTAGGCTCCAGTAGTTTGATTTTACAAACCTAATACGGTCATGCTCTTTTTCTGAGATCAGCCTAACAGCCACCGATTGTACGCGGCCAGCTGATAACCCGTAAGCTACTTTTTTCCAAATTACTGGGGACAAGGTATATCCAACTAGTCTATCTAATACTCGTCTAGCTTCTTGAGCTTTAACTAAATTAATATCTACTTCTCTAAAGTTTGTTAAGGCCTCTTGAATCGCCTTTTTTGTGATTTCATGGAATACCATTCGCTTAGTTGGTATTTTAGGTTTAAGCACCTCTAATAAATGCCAACTAATACTCTCCCCTTCTCTATCTTCATCGGTTGCGAGAATGAGTTCGTCAGCTTCTTTTAATTTAGTTTTTAATAGCTTAACAATTTTAGTTTTATTTTTCGGGATGCAATACATGGGGTCAAAATTATTCTCTATGTTTACACCCAAACTTTTCCATGGCTTTTTCTTAAATTTTTCAGGAATGTCTTTTGCTGACTTTGGTAGATCACGAATATGGCCCATACAAGATTCAACAATAAAGTCTTTACCTAAGAACTTACGGATGGTTCTCGCTTTAGTTGGTGACTCAACAATAACTAATGTTTTTTTTGCAGACATAACTTCCCTTTTCCTATTTCTGGAACGGTCCTGTAAATAGACCTATATATATAGATGGAGTGAATTTTAATTTTAGGCTAGTAAAATTTTTTATAGTGCACTGCCACAACATTAATCTAAAAAAGCTAATATGCCTTTAAAACAAGAGCCTGCTTTATATTTTTCAATTTTTAATAATACCGACAATAGGCTAGATACTTCCATAAAACTAGACCAAATTCTATGTACTTATAAGGTTTTGTAAAAGTCATATCTATACAGCTTATACTTAATTTTTTCTCTTTTGAACTTTATAAAACTATTGTTTTGCTCAAAACATAAACAGTATTTTTTAAGTAATACACATTGGAATGATCACACTCTATAATTTGAAACATGAAAAACTTTAAAGAATTTAGCATTAATAAACTCAAATACGTTTTCACAGATATTGACGACACACTCACTGAGGATGGTCAGCTTCCCGCTCATGCTTATAAAAGTTTGTGGGATTTAAACGATAAGGGTATACATATAATCCCAATCACTGGCAGGCCCGCAGGCTGGTGTGAAATGATCGCACGTATGTGGCCAGTAGCAGGAGTTGTGGGTGAAAATGGAGCTTTATATTTTTGTTATAAAAATAAGAAAATGATTCGGAACTTTATTTACGACGATGAAACTATTAAATCTAACCGAAAGAAATTAGATATTATACGAGATGAAGTTTTAGAAAAAGTAAAAGGATGCGCCATTGCCTCTGATCAATTTTGTAGACTTTTTGATTTAGCCGTAGATTTTTGCGAGGACGTACCGGCACTCCCTAAAAAAAGTATAGACGATATTGTATCTATATTTAAAAACCACGGAGCAACGGCTAAAGTGAGCTCCATTCACGTGAATGGCTGGTTTGGCGATTACAACAAGCTATCCATGTGCAGAACATTTTTAGAAAAAGAGTTTAATCTAAACATAGAGCAAGCCCAGGAAAATACAATTTTTGTTGGCGACTCCCCTAATGATGAAACCATGTTTGGTTATTTTAATAACTCATTTGCAGTGAGTAATATAAATGAGTTCATCGATGAGCTTAATGAAAAACCAAAATACGTGAGTGATAAGCCGGGAGGCTCAGGATTCACAGAAATTATTAATCATATACTCAAGTAACTTAAACAAAGGTACAAATGGTAAAAATTATTAAAGGCATTATAGACCGCCGAATTCTAGTTAACTACAGGCTTGACCCAATTCATCTTTCAAAAATTTTGCCTAAACCATTTAAGCCAAGAATTTTTAATGGCTACGCTTTAGGAGGAATATGCCTTATCCGCTTTGCCAAAATGAGACCAACATGGCTACCTAAGTTCTTAGGAACTACCTCGGAAAACGGAACTCACCGCTTCTGCGTTGAGTGGGAAAGCGACGGGCTAAAAAAGACTGGCATTTACGTGATGCAACGATTTACTAACTCAAAACTACACGAATTTGGTGGTGGCCGCATATTCCCAGGTAACTTAATTTATTCTCAATTCTCTGTGAAGGAAGGTGACAGTCAATACCATGTTTCATTTAGATCAAGTGATAACGATAATGTAGATATTCTGGTTAAGGAGTCTAGTGACTTCCCTAAAAGTTCAATATTTTCTAGCTTAGTGGAGGCTTCAAAGTTTTATGAGAATGATGATGTCGGCTACAGCCCAACAGAAAGTAAAAGTAACTACCAAGGAGTTAAGCTTAATACCAAGAACTGGCAAGTGACTCCATTAAAAGTAATTAGTGCAACTTCAAGTTTATTTTCAAATGAAGAATACTTCCCCAAAGGAAGTGCTGTAATCGATCACTCGTTACTTATGAAAGATATTAAACATGACTGGCAGGTTGTGAACCAAGTTTGCTGTGAATAATATTGAGTAAAATGTTCAGGAGGCCAAAGCTATTTATGCTGTAAGCCTAAGTTCCTTAGAATATTACCTTCAAACCTTAAAAACAGCTGTGTTTCTTCTTCCAACCTTTTCATATCCAGTGGCCCTGGGTTATTGCAACTTGTTGTAGGCAAATAACTATTAGAATCACAAATTGAATACACCACTTTACTGCGATCTTTAACTATAAGAGATATCCACTTTTCTAGTTTTAAAGGCCCTGAAAAATCTACTGCCGGATCAAGCACCATAGCCTCCCCATTAACTTGTACAATAGGAGCTGCATGGAACCATGGCTCTACAGCCCCGTTAGGAACTATTGTGCCCCGAATTTCAAGCGCGCCAAATATAAAAATCTTTTTAGGAACTTCATAACCAAGCCTTTCAGCTTCAAGTGTAAAGTGAGTTGAACGCATATGACAGCCGTCTCTAGTGAAAAACCATGGGATTCTTCTGTCCTCACCATCGTAACTTAAGAACTTTTTGTCTCTAATTTCATCAAAACGCTTTAGATAAAGGTCACCATCCCAAGTGGGCAAAGTCTTTAAATTAAGATCTTCAAGTTTTCCCGATATCCTATGAGCTGTGAGATCTTTCGCTACATTCTCGGCATTTGCAGTCACCAAATTCAGACATATAGAAATATAGACTAATGAAACAAAAGTTTTTTTAAGTTTATTGAGCATATAGATCCTCGCTGGCTAAGATAGTTGAGTGTAACTAGAATTTAGAATAACTAAACTTGTTTAAGTGAAAACTTAATTAAGTCCATAGTTTTATATTAGAGTGGGCTTCTGTTACTTAACCATTTTATCATGAATCTTAGTTTTGAAAAGAGTCAGTGTAAATAAGCCAAAACATAAGTAAATCGTCTAAAATATGTTCAGCACAGGAGCAAGAGGCTAAGCGTTGGCTTTTGAGGTTAATACCAATTCCATTAAATAATGCCCTAAATTACTCACCATTTTCATTCATTTTTAAATTTTGTTCAGGTCAAGAAATCCTCTGCTTAGCCCCAGCTAGGCCTGCGGTTTCTTTCTGGTCACAAAAATTAAACCTAAA
>Ga0114957_1001304_pt1 | contig 27844 bp, 20 predicted proteins | sample BantaG_FD_87175 | JGI IMG/M metagenome (GOLD analysis project Ga0114957, IMG submission 87175) | Marine algal microbial communities from Bantry Bay, Ireland - BantryBay_4 metaG | ecosystem: Host-associated > Algae > Red algae > Unclassified | place: Bantry Bay, Ireland | collected 2014-11-21
ATTATTGAAGACACCCTAAGTGGATGTATAGATTCGACATTCACTACGATTAATGTTTTTGAACCACTCGAAGCTAATGGAATCGCAACCGATATTCTTTGCAATGGCGATTCTACTGGTGCAATAAATATTAATATTGATTCAGGAACAGTACCCTATGTCTATAATTGGTCTAACGGGATAGTCATACAAAATCCTACTGAACTACCAGCTGGTGAATATACAGTTACAATTACTGATTCTAATACTTGTGGTTGGTCGAACACTTTTACCATTTCTGAACCACCCATCATTACTGCTGAGGTGATTGATAGTTCAGTTGTAACTTGTCGTGATGGTGAAGATGGAGCAGTATGTATTGAGGTATTTGGAGGGGTGCCAAATTATATCATAAATTGGAATACATTGGGTCAAGATGAATGCATTGAAAATGTTGCAGCAGGAGATTATGGAGTTACCATAACGGATGCTAATGGTTGTAATGAGGATTTTACTTTTCAAGTATTTCAAAACCCTCAAATTGAGATAATTGATGATGTGGGAAATATTACATGCTTTGGGGCAGATGATGGTTTTATACACCTAGATTCTATTTTTGGAGGAGTTTCGAATTTTTATAATACAACTTTAATAGGCCCTGTCAATTATGATGGAGGAAATAATTTTCCTGATTTGCTACCAGGTCATTATAATTTGATTATTCAAGATTTGGAAGGATGCACTATTGAATCCAATTATGTGATAGGAGAACCAGATTCTTTATGGGTAACTCTTCCTCAAGATACGGTGATAGGAATGGGCGATAGCCTACGTATTGAATCAAGCGATAATGCAGATGACCCAATATATACTTGGTCACCAAGTGTAAGTTTGGATTGTAGTGATTGTGAAGACCCAATTGCGAAACCTTTAAAGACGACTACCTATTTTCTAAATATTTTAAACCCTGATGGATGTCCGGCTAGCGATACGATAACTGTTGTTGTAGACCCCAACCGCAGATTTTACATCCCAAATACATTTACACCCAACGATGATGGAAGAAATGATTATTTTAGAATAAGGAGTAGATTACCTTCAATCAAACAGGTGATTGCATTTAGAATCTTTAGTCAATCGGGAAATATGGTTTTTGAGGCTGAAGGTTTTCAACCGCAAGATGAAAACCTTGACCATGCTTGGGATGGAACTTTTAGAGGTGATAAACCATTAGCACCTGACCAATTTACTTATTATGCGGAGGTTGAGTATTTGGACGGAGAGATTGAAGTTGTTCGAGGTACAGTCTTATTAATGCGATAAAAAAATTAAATTCAAAAACCAAAACTAAAAATGTTATGAAAATAAAAATAGTAGTTTTAACCATTTTTTTGTTTACAATATTGGGTGAAAAATTGAATGCACAAGGTTTTCATTTTTCCAAATACGAGCCTTTTGCATCTGGAATCAATTCTGCTTTTACAGGCTTTATACCCAATGATGATGATTTAAGAATTTCATCTATTTATCGAAACCAATGGGGTAGTGTGCTGGGAAGTGAAGCGTATAAAACTTTTAGTTTCTCTCTTGAAATGAGAAATAAATTTTCGAAACCTAATAGGAATTCCAATAACACTTTATTTGAAAGTATTAGTTGGGGAATTGGATTGTCTTTTTTTCATGACGAATCAGGAACACTATCAGTTAAGGATAATATTGATAATAAAAAATATCCTTTAAATAGAAATCAAATCCTTTTCTCTAGCTCTGTCATTGTTCCATTGCAGAATCGTATTGAGAAAAAGACACTATTGCATTTAGGATTTAGATTAGGAGGACACTTTAATAGAATAAAAACAAAGCATTTAAGTTTTGATGAACAATTTGACGGTCATGGAGGATTTAATCCAACGATTATTGGAGAGTTTTCTGATATGGAGGATTTGAATAGTCAAATGATGGATTTGGGATTAGGTGTTTTACTATCCCATTTTAATAAAAAGTTTGGGGGATTTTGGATAGGTGGTGCAATTGACCACATTATTGTTCCCGTAAAATATGAATATTTAGAGTCAGATAACCCTCCAAAGTTATCTCGCAGATTTTCGTTAGATGGTAAATTATCGTACAATATAAGAAAGAATAAAGAAAAGCCTATTGGAATAAATTTTAGACCAACTTTCCTACATCAAGGAACTTTGCAAGAGATTGTACTAAGGGGGGAATTTTTCTTTCAAAATTTTAATCATAATAATTTTACTCTTACAGTCGGTGGAGGAATTCGTTCAACCAGAACAGAAACTGGTAGAAATCAAGATGCTGCTCTAGCTACATTGACAATCTATTTACAAAAATTTTCAATGGGTTTTAATTACGATATTAATACTTCGAGTCTAAGGGAAGTATCTAATTCATATGGAGCTCTAGAATTCTCAATGATTTATTATTGGAAAAAAAAGAAACGGTCAGGTTGTCCTGATAAGGATACAGTTCATGCAATATTTTTTTAACGCTACGTTGTTAGTAGTTTATAGAAGTAATCTAAACCTTTATGCATATTACAAAATATATTAAGACTCAATCTTATTAGTAAGAGTTGAGTCTTATTTTTCATCCATATACTTTCAATTCCCTCAACTTTTCAAAAGTAGAAGATTTCATCATCTTAACCACCTCGTTAACTTCAGAAGATACCACTTTCTTGAAATCTAAAATAACCCTCAAGTAAAGCACCCCATCCTTCTCCCAAACATCTTCCTCCCGTTCTTGACGAGTAGCACAATAGGTAATAAAAATATTTTTATCCACCTTCGGTAAGTGTTCCATTATCAAGTCAATATCCACTTTTTCCAAAACACTTTTGTCAACCATTTTTGTTACTTCAATCATAATTATTCATCTTTTGAATTGCCAGGTGGTCTAAGTAACCTGCTCTTATCAAACCTAACTACATTTTCTGGTAATTGATAATACAAGATAATCTTTTTCGCTTCTTCTTCCAAACACTCTTGAAGTGTTCCTTCATATTCTATACTATAGACTACATTAATGCTTTGAAGATATTCATCTGTATATCGTTTACTCTGCCCATTAATAGTAACGCCGTATTTCCAAATTTCGTTTTTATTTAAGAAGAACTTACCCTTAGGACAATGGGAACAAGGATAATATCTAGTAGTTTTGGCCAATAGCGCATACTGTTCAGCATTATTTAGCCTATCAATTCTTTCTGTGTAAGCTTGGTCTCGATCTGAAGTATCTACTTCTTGTTTACCGTTCCATACTTTAGCAAAAAGTAAAATGGAGAGACCAAATAAAAATATTGTCAATAACTGCTTCGAGTTATTGTTAAATGAAGTTGTATTTTTCATAGCTGTTTATTTTTTAGGGTTCCAAGCTTTTGTCATTTCATCTTCTATGACATTATCTGCAATTTTTACATAGCGCATTAAGGTCTTCAATGTTGTGTGGCCTGTAATTTTCATAAGGGTCTCAGGTCGCATTCCTTTTTGTAATGATAGTGTTATAAAGGTCCTTCTGGCAGTATGACTCTTAATTGCTTCGAATTTTTTCAAAGTATTTTCTACACGTTTTGATCCTTTAAACCGAACTATGGTAACCTCATCATTTATTCCCGCAGCTTCAGCTGCGTCCTTTATTCCTAAGTTGATATCTGTCGATCTTCTCTTTTTGAAATAGAATTTACTATCGGGATAACGAGTTTTATTTTTTTCTAAAATTTCAATAGCGAAATTATTCAATGGAATTTGAGCGATAACCTTTCGAGTTTTGATCTGTCTTTGTTGTGCAATTTTATCTCCTTTGATGTCTTCTTTTTTCAAATTTAAAACATCAGACAATCGTAAACTTGTAAAACAGCAAAGACAAAACAAGTCTCTAATTTCACCTAAGGTTTCATCATCCTTAAAATCAAAACGATATAAAGTCATCAACTCATCCTCTGTTAAATAGATAACATCCGGCTCATCTATCGAAGTTTTAAAATCATTAAATGCTTGATTAGAATGGTATCTCTTTTTTATTCCCCAATTCAAGAAGGCTTTCAATGACTTTATATTTTTACGGAAAGTATTATTGGTATTGTCAAGGTCGGTAATAAAATAATTTTGGAAGCCTTCAAAAAAATCATAGTTAATACTATCAAAGGAGATTTTGAATTTTCGTTTTTTCTCAAAGTTTTGGATATGTCTTTTTAAAACACCATATCGTGCAACAGTTCCTTTCGCTTTAGTCGATTTATTAATTTCAATATACTCATCCATCGCTTTGTAGAAATTAATTTTAGGGGTAGACGTTTCCTTCTTTGTTGTGCGAATTGGTTTATTGGTTTTGGGTTCTTCATCGTTCAATTTACTTTTGACATAATCAATTGTTGGTTCAGCCTCTTGCATCAAAGCTTCATGAAGAATTCGATTGACTTTAGCTTCTAACTTTGAGAGGGTTGCAGCTAAGACATTAAAGTCAGGGTGAGTTGAACGTAATTTTCCTTTGTAGTCATCCCAATACTTAGGTTTAATTTTAATTCCTGTGGAAATTAATTTAGGATCACTTCGATGGACAAACTGCAAATAGATAGCCGTTTGACCTTTAGTGTTGACCCGATTTTTTCGAATAATGAATTTGTGAGTTGCCATTTCAAATAAAATGTTTTAAAAGATTAACAAAAATAATAATTTAATTGGTTGAGCCATAGGTCTAGCTATTGAGGTTAAATTAACCCCCAACCATGTAAAGCTATTTTTGAAAAATCAGCTAAAACTGTAAAGAAATGGTAGGTTTATGTAAAATGCAGTTATATTGTTATAAATACTTGTGGGACCACATATTAAAACGCTAAACCCTTGTAAATCAATGATTTATGAGGGTTTCGTTTTTTAGGTCTAGCTATAGGTTGAGTTTAGGAAAATACACTAAAAAAAGAGAAAAGGGAGATGTTTTAATGGAGTGAAATTAATCATGTGTTGAAATTTGCTTTTGATTTATTCTTTATTTTTTTCAAATAGCAAATCACTATCAAATTTACGGAACCTTTGGTAATGGGAATTTGATTTCACAAGATGGTAGTAACCATTCCAATTTTTTTATAAAACTTAAAGGTATTGGATTATTCGTAAGGTCTAAATTCTTTAGATTTATCATTTTGTGAATGTCCTCAGGTAACTCCGTCAATTGATTATGAGAAAAGTTAAGCTTTTTTAAATTCATATTATCAACGATTGAAGCAGGAATTTTAGTTAACTGATTATTGTGAATTGCTAATTTATTTAATCTAGGTGCGTTAAATATTTCTTTGGGAATTGATTTGATTTGATTGTCATTTAATAATATGTAACCCAATCTATTTAAATTTCCCATTTCAGGAGGAATAGTTTTTAATTGATTTGCCCAGGCGTATAAGAGCACTAAGGGATCTATTTGCCCAATTTCAGCAGGTATTTCAACGAGTTTATTGTGACTTAAAAAAATTCTGTGAACTGCTTTCATTTGTCCAATTTCAGGAGGCAGATTTGTGAGTTCATTTTTGTCTAATTCAATTGCTTCTAATTGTCTTAACTTTCCAAATTCTTTAGGTAATTCTATTAATTTGTTTTGCTCTAAATTGAGCGTTTTTAATTGTTTCAGATTTCCGATTTCAGGAGGTAATCCCATTAATACATTTGCGTTTAAAAGAAGTCTTTGGAGTCGATGAAGGTTTCCAATTTCTTTGGGCAATGCTGCAATTTGATTGTCTCTTAAATTAAGCGATTTTAATTTTGTAAGGTTTCCTATTTCTTTAGGAATTTGATCTAGTTTAAATCCTCTTAACGTAAGCCTCGTTAATTTTTGAAGCTGTCCAATTGCTGATGTTAACGGAATCGAGTGAATATTAAGAGAAGATTCCATACCGCTACGTTTCCTTGTAGATCTAATTTTCAAATCCTCTAAGTTTTTCAATTGACCAATTTCTTTAGGGATTTTAGCTATTGGGCCACCTAGAATATGAAGTTCTTTTAGGTTTTTGAGTTGCCCAATTTTAGAAGGTAAATGAAATAAGTTGTCCAATCTTAAACCAAGTATTTCTAAATTATGTAGCGCCCCAATTTCATCAGGTAAAATTTCTATTACTAATCCACTTAAATATAAACGCTTTAAATTTTTGAGCTGTCCAATTTTTTTTGATAGCAGTTTTTTCCCAATTATTTCTCTTCTTTTTCTGCTTCTGCCAGGTGATGAAAATAATAATTCTTCTAAATTTTTTAATTCAAATATTTCATCGGGCAAATTGATTATAGAAGACTGATTTAAATGAAGTTTTTTGAGTTGAGTTAGATATTTGATTTCAGTTGGGAAATCGAGAAATTGATTATTGGTTAAGTTGAGATCTTTTAATTGAGAAAGTTCTATAATTTCTTTAGGAAGATCCTTAAGTAAATGACCTTCTAAACTAAGTATTTTAAGATTTTTTAGATGTTTAATTTCAGCAGGTAATTGTTCAATTTTTGCGGTACTATTTAGTGGATATGTAGTTATATTGAAAATTAAAACTTCAAGTTCTTTTAGTTCTAATAACTCAATCGGAAACTTATCAAAATGGTTAAAAGATATATCGAGTACTTATAAATTTTTAGCATTACGAATTTCATCAGGTATCGTAGAGAGTGACTTTGAAGAAAAGTCAAGGCTTTCTACATCTTTATAATCTTCCCAATCGAACTTCCATATTATTTCTTTCATATTAATTTAAATTAAACATCCGTAGTTATGTTCGCTTTTGGAAGTAACCATTTGAGTTTTTTCAGACTAGCTAAAGGTATTGAATTATTACTAAGATGTAATTGACGTAAAGTTTGCATTTTATAAATTTCCACAGGTAATTCCGTCAATTGATTATTAGATAAATTAAACTCTGTCAGATAAATCTGACTAGCTATAGAAGGAGGAATTTTGATTATTTGATTGTAGGCTAAATTGAGCGTTTTTAAAAAACTAGTAGTTCTTAGATCATTTGGGATTTCTGTAATTTCATTGTTATTAAGATGTAAATACATCAGCCGTGGGCAAGATAACAATCTTGTAGGAAAGGATATTAATTGATTATGATCCAACTTTACAGTAGCTATTTTTTTGAGATTATATATTTCATATGGAAGTTTTGTCAATTTATTATTAGATAAATTCAAATCTTTCAATTGAGTCAAACTGCCAATAGTTTTTGGTAAACAAGTCAACTGATTATGTGATATGTCTAATTTTGTTAATGAACTAGAGATAAAAAATTCAGGAATTTTATTTAATAGATTATCGTTGAGTGCCAAGTTTTCTAATCTAGGTGCAGAAAATAATTCTTTAGGTATCGAAATGATTTGGTTGAAACTAAGCGTTAGTGAGTTTAAGTGACTTAAAATTCCGATTTCAGAAGGTAATTTTTTTAATTCATTATAACTTAAGTTAAACGACTTAACCTGATTGAATTCTCCTATTTCTTGAGGCAATTCTGTTAATTTGTTTCGGCTTAAATCAATTGTTTCAAGTTGATTGAGTTGTCCTATTTCGGAAGGTAATTCTGCTAATTTATTTCCACTTAAGTTAAGGAATTTCACTTGACTTATTTCCCCTATTTCTTGAGGAAGCTTATTCAAATTAAAACCTGTAATGGTTATTTTTTTTAAGTTTTTAAGTTGACCAATTTGGTTTGTTAAAGGCAAAGAAGGAAACTTGGATTCAATTGGATTTGATAGCCTACTCTTTTCTTTTATAAGTTCTAATTCTTCTAAACATTTTAGTTGGCAAATTTCTTTAGGAAAACATTCCAAATTACGACTTGCAATACGAAGTTTTTTTAAATTTTTGAGTTGCCCAATTTCAGATGGAATAAAAGATAATTTAGGTTCATTTATATTAAGTATTTCTAACTGAGAAAGCTCTTGAATTTCTTTAGGTAAAGCATCAAATGTCACATGCTTAAAAAAAAGGATTTTAAGCTTTTTGAGTTGTCCAATTTTTTTTGATAATATTTGGGGGGGAACATGTCTGTATCGATTTACTAGTCTTCTATCACGAAAAAAAATGACTAATTCTTCCAGATTTTTTAATTCATAAATTTCTTCAGGTAAATCAAAGGGTTGACTATTTAATAATTTAAGTGTTTTGAGTTGTGTTAAGTGCTTTATTTCAGGAGGCAAATTAAGTATACCTTGACTTCTAATATTAAGAACTTCCAATTGAGTAAGTTCCTGAATTCCTTCAGGTAGAGCTATCTCATTAGAAGTTTTTATATATAGGTTTTTAAGTTTTTTGAGCTGTCCAATTTTTTTGAATACTATAGATTTTTTAATGCTTCCTCTAGGTCTTAATCTGTCATCGAAATAAATGTGTAGTTCTTCCAATTTTTTTAATTCATAAATCTCTTTAGGTAAATCAAGAATTTTATTCCTCTTTATTTTAAGCTTTTTGAGTTGTGTTAAGTTTTTAATTTCAGGTGGTAAACTATGTATAGAATTGCTACTGACATCAAGAACTTCTAACTGAGTAAGCTCCTGAATTTGTTGAGGTAGAGTATCCACTTTCAGGTTATTTAAAATAAGGACTTTAAGTTTTTTGAGTTGTCCAATTTTCGAAAACAAATCATTTATTTGGAGGGAATGTGAATCTGAATTTTCGCGATAGGCTCTAAAAATTAAAACTTCAAGTTCTTTTTGTTGAAATATTTCATCAGGAAATTTAGGTAAAAAATATCCTGATAAGTCTAATACTTTTAAATTTTTAATTTGTCGTATTTTATTTGATAGATCCGAGGGAGCCTGAAAAGAATGGTCTAAGCATTCTGACTCATCATAATCTTCCCAATCGAATCCCCATATTTTTTCTTTCATATTGATTTCAATTAATACCCCGCAGTAATTTTTGTGTAAGGAAGTAGCGATTTAAGTTTTGCAATATCATATCTTGAAATCGGATTTCCAGATATATTTAATTCCTTTAAATGGATCATATCTTTGAGTGTTCCAGTATTTGTAATTTGATTGTTACTTAAATCAAGTCTATTTAACTTTTTAAGTTTCTTTATTGATTTTGGAAGCTCTGTAATTCTATTGTTACTAAGATACAGTTGATCTAATCTTCTGAGAAATGAAATACCAAGTGGCAATTTAGTTAATCGATTTTTCTTTAAATTCAAGTGCGTCAAAGATCCCATTTTAATAATTTTAATTGGTAAATCTGTTAACCGATTACCTCTTAAATCAAGACAAACTAATTTATGAAGTCCGCTAATTCCTATCGGTAATTTGGTGATTATATTTTCAGATAAAACAAGTGTATTTAAACTCCTGAGGTTACCGATTTCTTCTGGCAATGTTGTGAGTCGGTTGCCTCTTAAATTGAGGTGTGTTAAATACCTCAATCTTTCAATCGCAGGAGGTACTTTAGTGAGTTTATTATTCCAAAAAGAAAGCTCTCCAATATTGATATCATTCAAAAGTTCTTGTGGCCATTTAGTGAGCCCTCGATCATTATAACTTAATTTTTTAATGATGACAAGATTTGATTTTGGCAAAGATCTTCTACCGCTAGATTTTCTTTTTTTCCCTCCTTTAATTATAGACTGTTGTGTACTTCTACCAGATGAGGTACTATCAATATGAGTATCAGGTAAAAGCCATTGTAACTTCTTGATTTCATTTTGAGGCAAGTCATTCTCCCCTATGTATATTCTTCTTAACAAGGCAAGTTTTGCTATTTCTGTAGGTATCTCTTTTAATAGATTTCCTGACAAATTTAATTTATTCAGTTTGGATAAGTGGCTCATACTTGAAGGCAATCTAACTAATTGATTTCTAGATGCATCCAATGAAAACAGGTTGCTAAGATTTCCAATTTCTTCGGGGAATTCATATAATTGATTGTTAGATAAATTTAAATGATTCAGTTTTTTTAATTTCCCTATCTCGCTAGGAATTTTTTCCAATCCTGTAGAAGACAAGTGCAACTCTTTTAAATGAATCAACTGATCTATTCGCAAAGGAATTTCGGATACTCTATTATTGGATAATTTTAATATAGTTAACCGCTTTAAGTTTTCTATTCCAGTAGGAAATTTATTAAGGAAATTACTGGTCAAATCTAGAAAACTTAACCGAAATAATTGATCTAAATTATTATGAAGTTCTTTCAAATAATTATTGGCCAATGAAAGCCTTTTCAACAAAATTAAATTTCTAAAACTTGAAGGAATCTCTCTTAATTTATTTTCCTCCAAAGTTAAAAGAATCAACTTTTCTAAGTATCCGATTTCATGAGGCAATTGAGTTAATTCATTATTACTTAAATAAAGCTTAGTAAGATTTCTCAGTCCTCCTATTTCTTTAGGCAAATAAGTGAGGTCATTACCCTGTAAGTCTAAATAATATAACTTCTGAAGTTGACCTATTTCAGGAGGAAGTTCAGTCAATTGGTTGGATGCTATTTTGAGGTCTTCCAATTTTTGAAGCTGCCCAATTTCAGGTGGTAATCGAGTCAATTGGTTTTGTGAAATATTTAAAGTTGTTAAGTTTTTAAAAAAACTAATTTCAGGAGGGAGATATGTTAGTTCTCTATCCGAAAGATTAAGAGAGGTGACATATGGGATCTGCTTCCATTCATATCCAAAAAGTTTTTCTCTCATAATTATTTGGTTTTGTTGCTTATGGAAATTACTCGAATAACAGTATTGTGGGAAGAAGCGAGCGGGAGATTACTTTCCACGTTTCCTGACCAACCAAGACAAATTTTTTTTCTTTTAGGTTTTATCAAACCAGGTCTTAACCAGTTTATTTTTTGGATTTGATCTTTGGGAAGACCATGGACTATTAATTTTTTTAGATTAATGAGTTTTGCAACTTCAACTGGTATTTCCGAAATAGGATTATAACTTAAATCAAGTGTTTCTAATTGATTAAGTTGTTCAATTTCTTTTGGAAATTGTCTTAAATAATTATTAGCAAGATTCAGATGTTTTAGAAGAGAGAGATGTTCAATTCCTTGAGGAGATGTCCTTAATTGATTTTGACTTAAATCTAATACCTCCAATTTTTTAAGGTGACTGATATCGGATAATATAATAAATTGATTTTTGGATAAATTTAATTTCTTTAAGGGGATGAATAAATTGATTGTTTTAAGAATTCTGGCAAATAAATGATTCACTAAAATTAAACTTCTCAATTGAGTATGTTGTGCAATATCTAAGGGAAAAAATATTTGAGATCCAATACTTATTTCAATTAATGCATACTTTATTTTTAAACTTAGCTTTCTTAATTTTGGGAATTTAGATTTTGTTTTTGGATTAATTTTATAAACTAATAAATATTTATTAGCTCTTAAATCAAGTGATTTCTGCTCCAATAGTTGTTTTAATTTATACCCAAAGAAGGTATTCTGAAAAAGGATAGATTGGATATATTTTTTTAGCATAATAGATTATTTTTTTATAACAATATCAATTACAGAAGTCTCTTTCCAAGGCGGAGTCTTTGGTTTTGGAGTACTTTGATGGGGATCTTTTTTTATGATACCAAAGACTACAGGAATTTTATAAGGTCTTTCAGGGTAGGGTGTATAGCCATCCGTCAATACTAAAATAGTATCAGGTTTGGGTTTTAGATTAAGTGCCGCATCAATACCCACAATCATATTGGTTCCACCGCCACCTTTTAATTGTTGAATCTTGAATCGGTCTGCGTTGGTTTTTAAAATAATAGGTTCATAGGCTTGTGCATCACAAGGAATGACGGTAACAGGCATTTTAAAATCTTCCAAAACTTTGCAAACTTCTCCAACCGCTTGCCCTAAAGTACTCCCTCCCATGGAACCTGATGTATCTACCACTACAGTAATACTTCCACTTCGACTCCCTGAAAATGAAGGTGTAATGATAGGATGATAAACGGACTGTCTTCGACTTGGTCGAGCAAAAGTATAGTCTACCCGTAATCCTATTCCGATAGCAATTGCACTACTCATTCGATGATGTAAAATCTTTTTCCAATCCGTTCGGGACTCTAATATTTCTTCTATCCACAACCCCCAACTACCTGGCATTGTTCCTATTTGTTTTCTGTTCTCTTGCATTTTTTTAGCAACATCGTTTGCTATGATTTCACGGTCAATGGGATGTAGTTTTTGTGGGCTACCATCTTCTTCCCAAGGTCGAGGTTCTCCATGGACTCCGCTGCCTTCATCCCATGATAGCCCGTTTCCATTATTTTCATCTCCATCTCCATCTCCATTTCCTTTTCCTTTTTCTTCTTCTTCCCCTTTTCCTTCTCCTTCTCCATTTTGAAAACAATTTTGACAACCCTTTTGAAGTTCCTTGTTTTCCAAAATTTCATGATAGTACCATTCCGCTAATTGTCCATTCGGCAAGTTGAGTTTCGTAGGAAGCAAACCGGGGAAGGCTTTAGGCATTTTTAGCCCTGTCCATTCGCCATCATTAATTTCAAGGTCGGCAGCATAATTCCAAATTTTAGCATTAGCTTTAATATCTATAGCCCGATCACTATGCACTCTTAGCTCATGTGAAATTTCATGAATCCAAAGAAAAGCCAATTGCTCGATTCCATCTTGTAAAGAGGAACTGGTTTTTTTTATTTCAATAACAGCTTTAGGATTAAAATATATATTATAATTTCGATCAATAGCAGCAATAGGAACTCTTTCCGTTAGAGTGATTTCACATTGATATAATGCAGGTGCAAACCATATCAATTGTTCCCCGCAGTAAGCACGGGCCAGTCGTAATTGATTGAGTACTTCTTCATTATTCATTAGCCGATAAGATTGATGTATTCTTCAAAACCTTTTTCAGAAAAGAAGCCATTGATGAATTTCATGGTTTTTTCTTCAGATGCTTTTCCTTTGATGACAGAAATCCTGACGAGCCTTCCCATTAAATGTTCGTCTTTTGCAAGTGTTCTCATGGCAGGAAAGATGATGTCTTTTCTATTGGCAATTACCACTTTTTCAATCAATGGTAATAATACGTTTGACCTAGAAAATATTTTATCATCTGGTATTTCCTTTTTTAAGTGTGGTCGGAATCCGTTGAATAAAATAAATAATTCACTTTCATTTAATGTTTCAATATCTAGATCAATTTTTCCATCCAAAATTTTTTGAGGATCTGGTATTTTTAGATTTTTTAGAAAACCAATAAAATTCATTGCAATTCCATCGCCCAATGCACCGGCTAATAATTCAAGAAAAACTTTAGAGTCTTGATTGCCTTGCAAAGGAGATAATCCTAATACAGTACAAGATGCCATCAATGCAATTGCAAAATCCCACGAACGAGGAGAAGCAAATCCATAGCGATCATTTTCTGGCGAACTGGTAATGAGGTTTGGATTACGAGATAAAAATCCATGTACTAATAATTTATATTCTTCCTTGGCTATGGCATGTTCCTCTACAGGAATGACTGGAAGTTGAGCAGTATCGTAACCGTTCAATAATGCATTTTTATAAACATCAGCAGGAAGTTCCCATGATAAATGAACAAAACGATTTCGAAGAGGAGGTGACAATTCCCAACCACCTGTCATCAAATCAGGAGGATTGGCCGCAGCAACTATTCTCACCTTGGAAGGCAAATCATGGAAGCCTACTTTTCGTTCCAAAACAACTCGAAGTAATGCCGCTTGAACAGAAGGAGGTGCCGTTGTTAACTCATCTAAAAAAAGAATACCTTCTCCTTCATCTCCAAAATTTTCTACCCATTCAGGAATGGCATAATGTACTTTGCCATCCTGCATAATCGGCAAACCTGAAAAATCGGTTGGATCGTGAATAGATGCAATTAAAGTAAGTACTGGAAAATTTTCCTTTGCCAAACCTTCCATAAAACTAGATTTCCCTTCTCCCGGTTTTCCCCATAAAAGTACAGGGATTCCGATTGTTCCTCTGATATTTGGAGTTTGAAGTGCAATCAATAAGGCTTCGCCACCTTTTGGTAAATGTTTGTTTTGCATAGTTTAGGTTTAATAAAACTTTTCAATTTTAAGATCAACAAAAACAAAGAGTTGACACATTGTAAATGTATTGTTATTTTGAGGGGTTCCTTCTCTTGATTTGCTAAACTTTTCAAGTTTTAAGCAGAGGGAATCCTTCTGAATATCGAATGATACAGTCAATGGTTAAAAATAACTCAACTTTTTGGTATGGATATATGTATGCTTAATATGAAAAGTAAGGACTTTCCATATAGTTAATTTTAAAATATTCTATTGTTGTATTTTGTTAGTCGGCTGTTATATTTTAACTATTAAGTTTATGCTCTTAATAGTTGTTAAAAAAAAACGAAAATCTATACAATGGGAATACTTCTTTACTGAGAAGTCTTTTTATTTATAAATGGCCGGACGGCTTTGATTTTTGATTGGTATTTCAAAGCTATAATATATTTGTTTTAAATGCAATATTTTATTAATGTTTTTATAAAAAAAAATACTCCGAAACTTCGAAATAATTTTTATGAACTTTATTACTATTCATTTTAGTTTCCAATCATAATCCAAATATTCAATCTTCATAAACTCTGATAGCTCACCACGTCAGTATATTTTTGTGAAAAAGAAATCAACATTTCTTTTTTATAAAATCAATTTTAAATCAATCAAAAAATTTAGATAACTTCATGTAGTTAGAAGTAATAATATTCTTTTTAGGATTATTAATAAATTGTTTGGCTTGATCTTCTAGTTATATTTCTAATTGAGCGGCCTCAAATGCTTCATTCTGGAATCAAGGATAAGAGAAAGAAGCACAGTTGATTGTAAAATAAATTCTAGGTTCTCCACAGTTTTTTCTTAAAATCTGATAATTTTTTTTGAAGAAAATGAGTTGCTAGTATTCTTAGGAACTACAAGACAACATCGAACAACCCACCTTATGCCTTGCCCACTCTGGACGTCTAGCAAACCACTTCTCATACTCAGGCTGTTCCGCATATGGTTTTTTCAAAAGTTCAAACAATTCATTTACAATGGAGTGATCTCCTTGATCTGATGCATCAATTGCGATTTGTGCCATATAGTTTCGTAAAACATATTTAGGATTGACGAGATTCATTTTTGCTTTTCGATCTTCATTTGAAATAGTATCTTCATTCAATCGACTGGCGTAGGTAGCAAACCATTTTTTCCAATTTTCTAAAATATCATCTTTTAATTCCTCTGGTTGATAAAAAGCATCCACAACAACTTTTAGAAAATCTTTATCGGAATCAACATTAATTTCTTTAGGGAAATTGGCTAAGTTCCTAAAGAAAATAGTCATATCTGTTTCCGTCAATTGTAGCACTTTTTCCAACTCATTGATTAAAGCAATATCTGTCGTCCCATTAAATTTTTCCAAACCTAATTTTTGACTCATCATCTTTAAATATTCGAGATGATAATTTTTTTGGAAATATTCTAACACCTTTTCAAAAGGTTTGGAATCCTCCACCAATTGATAAAGTGCATTGGCAAGTTGCAATAAATTCCAAAGTACAACTTGTGGTTGATGTCCAAATCTATATCGTCGCATCTGCCCGTCAGTAGTGTTAGGTGTCCAATCAGGATCGTAACCTTCCAACCAACCATACGGACCATAATCAATGGTCAAACCAAGAATAGACATATTATCAGTATTCATAACACCATGCACAAAACCTACCCGTTGCCAATGAACCACCATTTCCATCGAACGATCTGCAACTTGTTTGAAGAATTCAATATATCCTTCTTTCGTTCCTTGCTCCACATTTGGAAAATAATGTTTGATTGTAAAGTCCGTCAATTCTTTTAAAGTTTTGACATCGCCTCGACTCATAAATATTTGAAAATTTCCAAATCGAATAAATGAAGGTGCTACTCTACAAACGATTGCGCCTTTCTCATAAGCAGAATTTCCATTGTACATCATATCTCTTAAAACTTCATCTCCCGAAAGTGCTAAAGACAAGGAACGAGTAGTCGGCACTCCCAAATGAAACATCGCCTCACTACAAAGATGTTCTCGAATCGAAGATCGTAAAACGGCTAATCCATCTGCAGTTCGAGAGTATGGAGTTTCTCCTGCACCTTTTAATTGGAGCGTCCAAGATTTCCCATCGTGTTCCACTTCAGTAAGATTGATGGCTCTTCCGTCACCTAATTGTCCTGCCCAATTTCCAAATTGATGACCACCATAACACATGGCATATGGAGTCGTTCCATCCAATACTTTTTTACCTGAAAAAATATTTAAGAACTCCTCAGATTTTAAATCATCTTCGGTTAATCCAATTAGTTTCCCAACTTCATTCGAAGCATGAACTAGAGTGGGGGAGGAAGGGACTCTTGGCGTTGCATTCGAAAAACAAGATTCAAAAACTTGTCGTCTTGAGTTTTTCTTAACGGGGTCAGCAGGTAGTTCTTTGTTAAATTTATCTTTAATATTCAGTTTCATAATTTTTTTATTACGATAGTAAATCTGCTATTTTTTAATTTAAACAAAGTGGTTAGAGTATAGTTCTTGACACATGGCAAATAAAACAAAAATGAGCTTTAAGTTTAAAACTTAAAGCTCATTTTTATTTTTATCTCATTGAGTAAGTCGTCAATCCGTCAAGAGAATGAAGTGAACGTTCGTCCATCGTCCAGCGCAGCGACCGTCTACCGTTTTTACCTTCTATTTGAGATTGTTGGACAACGTAATGAGCCAAAATAATAAACGACTCCTGCACCAAAGAAAACATAAGCATCACCTGCTTTACTATTTCCACGTTGTCTTCCTTCCTGTCCTATTTTCACATCATTAGCATCTGGAATTGAACGGTCAGAAAGTGCTACTGCCAATTCACCTCTCAATGCTTCCAAATCTCCCGAATCAGGATACACACCACTTACATCATCCAAATAATCGGTAAACAATCGACGTGCAGAAATTTCTACATTGATACTCCATTCATAATTGATATCAATTTTAAAACCTGCTCCATAAACAAATCCACCTTGAGTCGCATAATATTCTTCTCCTCTGAATTGTCCTTCCGTCCCCAAAGGCCGCAAGTCAACTAACTCTCCCTCATACTCCGCTTGTGGATTAAAATTGTAAACATTAAATCCTGCAAAAAGATATGGGGTATAATTTTCATCTTTACTACCATGAATATATGGCAAGAAGTTAAACTCAAATTGCATGGCACCATCAAAAACTCTTGATTGAAAACTTAAGTTTCGTTCTTGTTCAAAAGTATTATTTGAGTTCGCATCGGTTGCTGCAATTCTTCCATAATTGGCAGACATTTTTAAACAAACCCGAGTATTGAAATTATACCTTCCAACTAATCCACCTGCAAAACCAGGTTTGTCAATTCGAAATTCAGTATTGAGATCTCCAAAATAATGGGATATTCCAATCCATCCTCCTAGTTCCCAACCTCGTTGAGCATTTGCAAAAAACAAGCAAAACATCAGAATGGACGTTATTATTAATTTTTTCACGTTAAAATAATTTTAAGATCGTTCGTGGAATTTTAAGCCAAAAACCTTGCTCTTTATTTAATTTATTAAAATACTAAGGGGATCAGAAAGATTTGGGTAGGCTTTTATATAAATACAATTACAATGCCTTTAATTTCCCACAAAGTTAATCTAAAACGTGAAAAATACATCATGTGTTATTCAAAATAGAAATATTAAAACTTCGACTGTATATTTTTAGCAAAAGTTGATTTACCACGGAGGCATGGAGGAATTTTTCAATCAAAATCAAAATGGCAATCAAAATCAAAATACGTCCTAAGAGTTCCCTCCAATTCTCCGTGTCCATCCTCTATGCCTCCGTGGTAAAATCAACCTTGAATCAAAAATATGGCAGGTCGTTTATGTAACTTAGGAAGTTTATATTTCTTCCACTCCTTTATTCTTTTTGTCAAAATAAATTCCGTTTCCAAAGAAATATCCGCAGCCACACACAACCTCGTATCAGGTGCTAAAACTCTAAAAGCCTCTTCCAGCATTCCCTCATTTCGATAAGGTGTTTCGATAAAAATTTGAGTTTGTCTTTGCTTTCGGGAAAGCTGTTCCAGACGTTTAAATTCTTTAGCTAGGTCAGGTTTTTTAGCAGGTAAATACCCTTGAAAACAAAAACTTTGACCATTCATACCCGAAGCCATCAGAGCCAATAAAATCGAGGATGGCCCAACAAATGGCACCACCTCAATTTCTTTTTGATGTGCCATTTGAACAATCTTTGCTCCTGGATCAGCAACACCTGGACAACCTGCTTCCGACATCAATCCCATATCATTTCCATTTTCCGCAGGTTGCAGAAATGTTCGAAATTCTTCTGGAGTAGTTCTTTTATTTAATTCAAAAAAAGTAAGATCCGCAAAGGCCTTTACAGGTTGAGTGGTTTTGATAAATGCACGAGCGGTTTTCGCTCTTTCTGCTATAAAAAAGTCTAATTGATGCAATTGCTTAATGACATAAGGCGGGATCGTATGAACCGCATTTTCACCTAAAGGTGTGGGGATGAGATAGAGTTTTCCTTTTGACAAAATTTGTATTTTTTATTTTTCGCAAAATAGAAATATTCATGCTATTTTTATAGAAATATAAATTATGACCGAAACAACATTATTTTCAATAAATGAGTATTTAGCACTAGAAAAAAAGGCTGAGGAAAAACATGAATATCAAAATGGTACAATTGTTAAACGAAAAAGTAGTTCTTTGGCTCATGCAATAATATGTACTAATGCTTTGGCAAAATTTTCTAATCAAGAAAAAGAATATTTAACACTCGACTCTCAAATAAAAATTTTCATCGAAAAAGCGAATTCTTTTGTTTATCCTGACGGAGTTGTTATTTGGGAAAAACCAAAATTTCCCCCACAGACAAATCACGCTATCACAAATCCAAATTTAATTATTGAAGTTACCTCTGATACTACTGAAAGTTATGACCGAGGTAGAAAACTTCATTTTTATTCAACCCTATCTTCTTTGAAGGAATATATATTAATTGACCAGAACAAAGCAGTTGTTGACTCATTTCATAGAGATGAGAATAATTTATGGAAAATCAGAATAATTGAAGGTCTAGACAAATCTTTTCCAATCCACACGCTCGGTTTTGACATCAATATGGCTGATCTTTACAAAAAAGTTCCCAACCTTAAAAATCCACAATTTAACCTCGACTTATAAACATTTTATCCTCATTTATTTTTATTTTTTGTTGGTAAAAAACTAGAATTATCTATAAAAGGGGTATGTTCTTATTGTATCTTTGTTTTACCAAATTTTACATTTTCTAAACAAAATTAAACGGGCTAAAGCCCGTTGTTACAATATGACTGCAACATCATATACTATTAATTTACCCCAATTTGTCGGGCCATTCGATCTTTTATTATTCTTTATTGAAAGAGATGAATTGGATATTCACGACATTCCTGTTTCCAAAGTAACCAAAGATTTTTTGGATTATATAAGAGCTATGGAAGCGATGAATATTGATTTGGCAAGTGAATTTATTTTAGTCGCAGCAACTTTGATGCGGATCAAAGCTAAGCTGTTGATTCCTCGAAAAGAGATTGACGAAGAAGGAAATGAAATTGATCCTCGGGATGAATTAGTTGCTCGGTTGATGGAGTACAAACGTTATAAAAGTGTACTCGAAGAAATGCGTTTTAAGGAGGAAGAACGTTCATATAAATTTGATCGTGGAAATGTGGAAAGAGAATTAAAGTCTTTGGCTAACATCGCATTAGTTGATATTGAATTAGAACAATTGTCTTTATTTAACTTGATGAAAACTTTCCAACGGCTTTTAAGTAAGATGGAAGACCGTCAGAAAAAAGTGGTTCACCATGTTTATAATTTTAGTCATACCATTCAGGGGCAGCAGATTTACATTTTAAGGAAAGTAAAAGTTGGAGAGCAAACGAGCTTCGAAGGTCTTTTTGGAAATTGTAAATCTCGAATGCACGCCATCATCACATTTCTTGCCTTATTAGAATTACTAAATTTACAAACTATTAAAATGGTCAATGGTATTGGAATGAATAATTTTTGGTTGACGCAACCTGAGGAAGGAGAATATGATAATCAACCTGATGTTCATAATGACGACGAGGAAGAGTAAATAAAATTTTAAAATATTTACATTTAGAAAGGCCTTCCCGAACGTCAAGTTTTGGAAGGTCTTTTTAGTTTTTTTACTTAAAAATTAAATGCTTATGAAACTTCAAAAACAAATGTTTGAAGAACTTCGAGACAAAAAAATCTTTGACCTCGCTCGAACTTATGCATACGATTATGCAGACAATATCGAAAACATGGACGTTTTTCCTTCTGAAGAAAATCATCAAAAACTATCTGTTTTCGATGAGGCACTTCCAGAAAACTCAACTTCAGCAGAATCCGTAATTACATTGTTAAATGAATTTGGTTCGCCCAATACTGTTGCACAAACAGGTGGGCGATATTTTGGTTTTGTCAATGGAGGTGCTGTTCCTGCATCTATTGCGGCGAAATGGTTAGCTGATTTTTGGGATCAAAATGCTGGACTTTATATCATCTCCCCTATTTCTGGAAAATTAGAAATGGTTTGCGAACAATGGTTAAAAGAAATCTTTAATTTACCTGAAAGTACCGTTGCAGGTTTTGTAAGCGGAACATCTACTGCTAATTTTTGTGCAATCGTTGCCGCACGTTTTCGATTATTAAAAAATTTAGGATGGGACGTTAATGAAAAAGGATTGAATGGTGCGCCTAAAATTCGAATAGTCACGCATTTACAAATTCACTCTGCGATCAAAAAGGCTTTGGCTTTAGCAGGTTTTGGAAAAGAAAATATCGAATGGATTGAAGCAGATCATCAAGGGCGTATGGTTGTAGAAAAACTTCCAGAATTAGACAATCGAACTTTACTCATCCTTCAAGCTGGAAATGCCAACACAGGTTCTTTCGATCAATTTGAAAAAATACTTCCTATTGCAAATGAAGCGGGTGCATGGGTTCATATTGATGGCGCATTTGGACTCTGGGCAGAGGCGTGTGAGTCGCTAAAGCATTTGACAAAAGGAGTCCAAGCTGCAACTTCATGGGCAACCGATGGTCATAAAACTTTAAACACACCATACGATTCAGGCATCATCCTTTGCAAAGATTCAGAGGCATTGATTTCTGCATTGCAAGCGACTGGAGAATATATCATCTTTAGCGAACAAAAAGATTCGATGCTCTACACTCCTGATATGTCCAAACGTGCAAGAACCATCGAACTATGGGCAACGATGAAATATTTAGGGAAAAAAGGAATCGAGGAAATGATTACAGGTTTTTATCATCATGCCAAACAATTAGAAAAAGGATTACGTGAAAATGGTTTTCGAATTATCAATGACGTAGTTTTTAATCAAGTTATGTTTGCTTGCGAAAACCCAGATTTGACCAAAGCTACGGTTACTAATATTCAAAAATCTGGAGAGATTTGGTGTGGTGGTTCGAATTGGAATGGTGAAGCAGTTATTCGAATGAGCATTTGTTCGTGGGCAACTACGGAGGTAGATATTGAACGATCTGTTGCTGCTTTTGTAAAGGCGAGAGCAGAGGCACAAAAAAAATAAAAAGAAAATATTTCAAACTCGTCCTATTTAAACTTTCTCAATCGTCCTATTTTTGAAACGTAAGTAATTGCTGAAGACATTGTTAGCGATACTTTTCTTAAAGCTTCTGTGACTTGGAGGATGAAAGGAATACCTGAAAATCCTAAAGCTTGGTTGTACACCGTGGCTAAAAACAGAGCTAAAGATCAGTTTAAAAGGAAGGATCTTTTTAAAGAAAAAATCATTCCCTACTTAATTTACGACCAACCTCTAATTGCAGAATTGCACCTCAATTTTGAAGAGCATCATCTTAATGATAGTTTATTGCAAATGATGTTTACCATTTGTAATCCCATTTTAAATATAGAAGCAAAATTATCTTTAGGACTTCGGGTATTATGTGGATTTAGTATTGATGAAATCGCTACTGCACTTTTGACAAATAAATCTACAATCAACAAAAGATTGGTCAGGGCGAAAAAAAAATTAAGAGATCATAATATTAAAATTGAATTCCCTAATGAACAAGATATAATTAGGAGACAAGACGATGTGCTCCTATTACTATATCTTTTATTTAATGAAGGTTATTTTTCCAACAGTACTTCTACAAAAATTCGAAAAGACCTTTGTTATGAAGCGATGAGGTTAACTCACCTTTTAACTCAAAATAAAAAAACGAATACTCCCGAGACTAATGCATTAATCGCATTGTTTTGTTTTCATACTTCTAGGTTTGAAGCAAGAACAGATGAAGAAGGCAATCAAATTCTTTATAAAAATCAGAATAAAGAAAAATGGAATTTCGAACTCATAGAAAAAGGAGAACTTTATCTTTTTTATTCCAAAAGTAAAGGTGGTCTTTCACGTTATCATTTGGAAGCATTAATTGCTTTTTGGCATACCCGAACTGAAATAGATGAAAAAGAAAAATGGAAGAAGATTTTATTTTTATATGACAAACTTATCGCTATAGAAAATTCACCTATTACCATTTTAAATAGAACTTTTGCACTTGCCAAAGTAAAAGGGAAAAAAATTGCAATAAAAGATGCTAAAAAAATAGACCTCAAGGGAAATCATCTTTATCATTCTCTCCTAGCTGATTTATATCATGAGATAAATACTACTCAAGAAATTGTTCATTTAAAAAAAGCAATAGCACTTGCTACTAATGAAAATGATAAATTGGTTTTAGAAAAAAAATTAAAAGAGGCGATCCAATAAAAAAGGGAACACATTTTTCAATGCATCCCCAATTTTTATTTGATAATTATATCTTCCAAAAGGTTACTTTCGTTTCCCTTTTTTAATCAACATTTTTTCCAATTTAGAATCAGAAGGCTTATTATTATCCCCAGCTTTTCCTCCATCTAAATCTTTCTGTAAAGTAATTAAATCTTCCCATTCGCCATCAGCAGCTAATCCTGATTGTTGTGGCCAACTTGATGGGTTGTGCATTTTAAATCTAGGCCCTGCATCAGTTAAGATTTGCTTTAACCTTTCAACTTTTGCATTTCCTAATTGTCTCCAAGTAACGATACCGTCATTATTCAACAATTGATTAATTTTTGGTCCAATTCCTTCTACTACTTGTAAATTATCAGATTTCAATCCGTAAGTTTCATCTTTGTAAACTTCCGTTGCAGATTTACTTGATGATGAACTTGAAGATTTTGATTTAGATTTTGAAGAAGACTTTTTAGACTTTTTAGCAGATGATTTAGTTTTTATCTTAGTTACAGTTTCTGCACCAGCATTATTAACCAAACAACTTCTACCTACTTCTCGACCTGTTTCATCCATCAAAGCAATCATAGAATAATTTCCACGTTGGATAACATTATGATATGCTGTGTTATCTTGCAATCTTAAAACATTTGATAACTCATCATCTCTTTCGACAGGACTTGTAAATCCTTCTCCTCTCCATCTTACACTTGCATCTTCATTGAATACTGTAAAATAATATTTTCCATTATCGTGTTGGAACAGCGCCACTCGGTTAATGTGATCGCTAATCATACTTGTTTCGTACAAAGAACATTTCAAATAATCATCTTCTCGGTCTCCTCCATTTCCTGTGGTGTATCCAGAGTCAACAGTCTCAGAAACATTACTTCGAACCAAATTAGTTTCATCATATCTATTCTTAGTTCTAATCATTCGTTCTTTACCAGTACGGTAAGTTTTCAGATTAGGACGTTCGATAATAGCACGACTCGTTTCAGCACCTTGTCTAGAAACTTGAACTTCCTTAATCACTTCTACAGGAACTTCTTTAATCACTTCCACTTCTCTAATCACCTCTACTTCTTTGATGATTTCGATAGGCACCTCTTTAACTACTTCTACTACTTTTATCACCTCTTTAATCACTTCCACTTCTTTCGTTACCTCAACTTCCACTTCTCTTATTACCTCTACTTCTTTAATGATTTCAATAGGCACTTCTTTGATAACATCACGAGTAATTTGAACCTCGTTGGTTACCGCTACAGGAATCTCTTTAGTAACTTCAACTGGTTTGAGTATCTCGACCGTATTAACCAAAGTAACAGGTACTTCTTGAAGTGTTGGAACAGTTTTGATTACTTCAACTTCTTCAACAACAGCAACAGGTACTTCTTTGATCACTTCAACTTCTTGGAACTTAGTCTCAGAAACCAATACTTCTACAGGTACTTCTTGTACAACTTCAATTTCTTTAATCACTTCTACTTCATTCGTAACTACAACAGGTACTTCTTTGATCGTTTGTACTTCTTTGATAATCTCTTCAGTCTTATTCATCACTACAGGAACTTCCACTCTCAAAGTAACTTCTTTGATGGTCTCTACTGTGTTATTAGTAACAACAGGTACTTCCTTAGTAACTTCAACTTCTTTAACCGTTTCAATTCTGTTTTCTACAGGAATTGGCACTTCTTTAAATACTTCAACTTCTTTAATTTTTTCAAAAACAGTTTCAACAGGTACGCTCACCTCTTTCACCATTTCAACAGTTTTCATTCTTTCAATAGTCTCTAATACTGGAGTAGCTATTTCTTTATTCACATGAACAATATCAACTTGGTGAATAATTTTCTCTACTTCTACAGGAATTTCTTTTACTATTTCTACCTCTTGAATCTTGATTACTTCTACAATTACTTCAACAGGAACTTCTCTAATCACCTCTACCTCTTTAATCACTTGTACTTCTTTCACCACTTGAACTGGAATCTCTTTGATGACCGTAACTTCTTTGATTGTTTCAATTTCCTTAATCACTTCAACAGGCACTTCTTCTTTTACAACAACTTCTTTGATCACTTCAATTTCTCTAATCACTTCAACAGGTACTTCTTTAATCACCTCAACTTCTTTAATCACTTGCACCTCTTTGATCACCTCAACTGGTACTTCTTTGATCACTTCAATTTTTTTAATCACTTCTCTATCATGATAAACAGGTACTGCAACTTCCTTAATGACAGTAACTTCTTTCACCACTTCCATAACATTAGTCATTGGAACAGGTATTTCTTTGACCATAGAAACTTCCTTGAATATTTCTACCTCATTGGTCAATTGTACAGGTACTTCTCTAACTACTTCAACTTCTTGAACTGAAGTTACTTCTCTAAATAATTCAACAGCTACCTCTCTATTTACATTAATAGGTTGGAAGACATTTACTTCACGCACCACCTCTACAGGTTTGTCACGCATCACTTGTACTTCTTGAAAAGTAGTTCTATCACGAAATACCTCAACAGGTACTTCTTTAACTACTTCAACTTCCTTAATTACTTCAACTGTTTTGATTACTTCAACAGGTACTTCTTTTACAATCTCTACAGTTTTAACCACTTCATGAATTGGCATCAATCGATTGTCTAATAACATTTTATAGACATCTTCAGATTGTTTCATGTTTAATCCAACTACTTTTTGTAGTCGGTTGATAAATTTCTTTTTTCCTTGTTTCATTTTAAAGAGGATATTTGTTTGAGTGAATAAATAATTTTAATATGTATAGAGATATTATATATGATGCATTTTGGCGAGACTATTTTTTGTCTATTTGAGGCACAAAAAACGGAGCTACCCCTTAGGGTAGTGAGTATTTTTGTAACGAAGAATAGGCGAAAAAGAGTCCGTCATTAAATGTATCATTTATGGTATCTCTATACTGTTATACAATAAAGTTTACCACTTAAGCAGTAAATGCTTACAGTTCTTTTTTATTTGTTTTCTCTTAAAAAAAAGGAATAGAATTAGATAAGTTTGCTAAATGAGTTTTAAGCAAAAAATGTTATCTAAATTTTGTTTGTTATGATTTGGTAATACCGAGGAAATCAATACTTAATGTAAGTTTGTTTCTAAAATATAAAATCGGATATAGTGTAAAGAATAGGTTGAAATTATTTATTTAGAATTAAGTCTAACGTACTAATAATTTGGACGGAATTATTCTTTCATTGTCACTAATTTTAATGTGTAAAAGTTTATTTTAATATTTGAACTTTTTACACACGGTACTATTTGATAAAATTAAATAGTAAATTCAAATTGCTTATAAAAATGTAATACCTTTATATTTATATGAAATAATCTTTAAATATGAAAAAGATTGATAAAGACAAAGGCCTAGTCATTCGAAATCAAGGCTTAGTCAATTTTACCAAATTTCAACTCGGCATTACCAATAAGTTATTAAAAAAGGAAGCAACTGATTGGTTACAAAAAGCCAAAGATCATCTAAAACAAAAAGCCTACCCCGAAGCAATTGATGCTTGTAACAAAGCCATTGAAATTACTCCAAATGATGCTGTTCCATATAGATATAGTGCAATCTCACGAATGCTCATTGGCGATTATGCTGATGCGTTAGAAGATTTTGAATTGGCAATTCAACATGATCCAAATGATGTAGAAAATTATTTGGAAAGAGGATTTATGCATTATGACTTAAAAGATTTTCAAGCAGCAATTAAGGATTTTACAAAAGCCATTGAAATAGATCATCAAAATGTACAAGCTTTTTTCAGTAGAGGTTATGCTTATTATGATTTAAAAAAATTCCAAAACGCTATTGAAGATTTTTCAAAAGCTATTGACATTGATCCCAATCATGTGGACGCATGGTATAACAGAGGTTTTGCAAAATTCGATATTGAAAATTATAGAGGCGCAATTGCTGATTTTACAACATCTATTAAACTTCGTCCAAATGATATTAATGCTTATGCTAATCGAGGCGAAGCTCGCTATCACTTAGCGCATCTTCGTGGAGCGATTGCTGATTTTACAGTTGTGATTCAATTAGATCCTAGTGCTGCAAATGCATATTATAATCGAGGTGTTGCACAATCTGATTTATTGAATGAATATCTAGCGATTAAAGATTTGGAAATGGCACTTTCATTAGATCATCCTGGGGCGCAAGAAGCGATTGATAAAATTAAAAAATTAAAATGATTATGGATTAAAGATTATGGATGTCGAAAATCGTGAATCTAGATGGTGATTTTGGACGCAGACTTGGGCTGACTTGCTTATGACCTTGTATGACTTTTCTTTAACGCGTTTTTCGAAAAGTCATACAAGGTCATAAGCAAGTCAGCCCAAGTCTGCGTCCAAAAAAATCAAAATTATTCGAAATCCTAAATCCATAATCTTTAATCCATAATCAAATAATACAACACATTGAAACAAGCCACTCACCAACAACAAGACATCCGGCCTTTTCTAATCAAGTATTTGACGGAAGCAACTGAGCACATTCATTTGGCCATTGGATGGATTGATGATTCTGGCGTACTAGCATTGTTACAAAAAAAAGCATTGGAAGGTGTTGAGGTAGTTTTGATTTTGATTAAGGATAGAGATTACAATTTAAAATCTAATACTTATTTAGAATTAATGAGCAAAGGCATTCGAATCATCAATTTGGATGAAGATCAAAAGGATTATTTTATTGATCATAAATTTGGAGTGATCGATGCTTCAATTGTTTTAAATGGAAATTATGGTTGGGGTTACAAAAATGCGCCTTCTGAAGAAAATTTTATTGTTACAGAAGATGTTACTTCTTTGGCTAAAGGGTTTGAAATTGAATTTGAATACCTTTCTATTTTTCAGCAACTTTCCAAAAATGAGAAAAAGCCATTAAACCCTATTGTTGGATTTTTAAAAAAACTAGAAGTTGTAAAAACATTGTTAGGAATTGGTGATACAGAATTTATTCATCTAAGA
>Ga0114957_1001307_pt1 | contig 27799 bp, 15 predicted proteins | sample BantaG_FD_87175 | JGI IMG/M metagenome (GOLD analysis project Ga0114957, IMG submission 87175) | Marine algal microbial communities from Bantry Bay, Ireland - BantryBay_4 metaG | ecosystem: Host-associated > Algae > Red algae > Unclassified | place: Bantry Bay, Ireland | collected 2014-11-21
CTAGTCGTAGTCCCCTGACTACTAAACAATATCCACTCTCCTAGCACACATCATCTCTAATCTGTCTTTTCAAATCTCAAAAGCAGTGTGAGTTGTATCTTTAATGAATATGAGCAAATTTGATCTACTAGAATCCTTACTAGAATACAACCGAAGTCGCTAGTCGTAGTCCCCTGACTATGAAACAATATCCACTTCCAACAACCCAAACTATCCAACCCTAATATCGGGTATTCCCCAATTTTCTTCCCTTGATTTACAATTAGTAGATTTAACTTAGTTGCCAATGCAATTAATTTCATAATTTTATAAAAAAAATAGACTTATGCCAATCTACCATAAACTTGGAAAACTCCCACCTAAGAGGCATACACAGTTTAGAAAATCGGACGGTTCACTTTACTACGAACAACTCTTCGGGACTATTGGCTTTGATGGGATGTCTTCATTGCTCTATCATAATCAAAGACCTACACAGGTCAAGCAAATCAATGACTCAATAGATTGTACTCCAAAGGCAGCGATTGATCGGAACATGAGAGCTCTAAAGCTGATAGGATTTGACGTCAAGCCAGAGAAAGACTACCTAGATAGCCGAAAAGCAATGCTCTTCAACAGTGACATTACGATTGGTGTAGCAGCTCCTCAATCTTCATTGACATCTTACTTCTATAAGAATGCAGACTGTGATGAGATGCTCTTTATCCACAAAGGAAGCGGGACACTTAGGACTCTTGTTGGTAATATCCAATTTGAATACGGAGACTATTTGATTATTCCGAGAGGAATGATCTATCAGATAGAGTTTGACTCAGAAGAGAATCGAATCCTCTATGCAGAGTCAGCACATCCAATCTATACACCAAAGAGATATCGAAATTGGTTTGGTCAGTTGCTTGAGCATTCACCATATTGCGAACGAGATTATAAACTTCCAACAGATTTAGAGACACATGACGAAGAAGGTGAGTTTTTGATTAAAATCAAGAAGCAAGGTCACCTCCATGAGTTAGTCTATACGAGTCATCCATTTGATGTTGTAGGATGGGATGGCTATAATTATCCATATGGATTTAGTATCCACAACTTTGAACCGATTACTGGTCGGGTGCACCAACCACCTCCTGTTCACCAGACATTTGAGACATCGGCCTTTGTGATCTGTTCATTTTGCCCGAGACTCTATGACTATCATCCGCTGAGTATTCCAGCTCCGTATAATCACAGTAATATCGACTCTGACGAATTGTTGTACTATGTTGATGGTGACTTCATGAGTCGAAATGATATCGACCAAGGTTATATGACATTGCATCCTGGCGGGATACCACATGGACCGCATCCAGGTGCTGCTGAGCGGAGTATTGGCCAAACCGAAACTGAAGAACTTGCAGTGATGATTGATACATTTAAGCCTTTGATGGTTACTCAAGCTGCTCTAGATATTGATGATAAGAAGTACTATCGATCATGGTTGGACCACGATTGATTTCTTCACTCAAGTAAATGAATTAAAACCAAACACAGAACTCCATACAGAATGAATAAACTCTCAACTTGGGCAGAAGTCCCAGACAATTCCGACTTTTCGATTTATAACATCCCATTTGGTATCTGCATCTTAGACGATTACTATTATGCTTGTAGTCGTATCGGTGACCATGTCATCATACTCAATCACTTGATGGAAGAGGAATTGTTTAATCAATATGACTTTCCATTGACTACATTGACAGAGCCGTTTCTCAATAGTTTCATCGGTCTGGGTAAGAGTGTCACAGTTGCATTCAGAAAGTCAATCCAAGAATGGCTTTGCAATGCTGAAAACAAAGATGCTTGGGAGTCAGACATCTTCATGCCATTGGACGAAGTGGTCATGATGTTGCCAGTTTACACAAGAGACTACACAGACTTTTACTCAAGTATAGAGCATGCAACTAATGTCGGTAAGATGTTCAGAGATCCAGCCAACGCATTATTGCCTAACTGGAGACACCTCCCTGTTGGATATCATGGAAGAGCTTCTTCTATCGTAGTGAGTGGAGTAGACCTTCATCGTCCATCAGGTCAGACTAAGGCTAATGATGCTGAGATGCCTTCATTTGGAAAAAGTAAGCGAGTAGACTTTGAGCTAGAGATGGCTTGTATTATTGGCAAGGAAAACATATTGGGATCCCCAATCACAACTGACAATGCAGGCGACCATATCTTTGGTCTTGCACTGTTCAATGATTGGAGTGCAAGAGATATCCAGAAGTGGGAATACGTACCTCTTGGACCCTTCTTAGGGAAGAGTTTTGGCAGCAGCCTCTCACCGTGGATCGTAACAGTCGAAGCTCTTGAAGCATTCAAAGTTGAAGGTCCTGAGCAAGTACCAGAAGTACTCCCTTACCTTCAATCAACAGGTAAAAATAACTTTGACATCGATCTTTCTGTTATGATTCAACCTGAAGGTGGAACTGAAGCTACAGTGTGCAAGTCTAACTTCAAGTATATGTATTGGAATTTACAACAGCAAATAGCACATCATACAGTCAATGGATGTAACCTTCAAATTGGTGATATCCTTGCTTCTGGTACGATCAGTGGTAAGTCAGAGGACTCATATGGATCAATGCTCGAGTTGTCATGGGCAGGAAGTAAGCAGGTACCACTTAATGATGATGAGACAAGAGTATTTATCCAAGATAATGATACAGTCATCATGCGTGGTCATGCGGCCAATGATGACATGAGAGTGGGATTTGGTGAAGTAAGAACACAGATACTACCAGCACATGAGTAATAAAGTAATCTCAGTGGATCCGAAGAGTCTGAGCCAACCAGACTTGCATAATTATCTCTTGACAGCAATAGCACCGAGACCGATTGCACTTGCAAGTACAGTTGATAAAGATGGCAAGGTCAATCTGAGCCCATTTAGCTTCTTTAATGTCTTTAGCTCCAATCCTCCGGTGTTAATAATATCCCCGGCAAGGAGTGGAAGAGATAATACAACGAAGCATACCTATCAAAATGTAAAAGAAGTCGCTGAAGTCGTTATCAATATCGTAAATTATCCGATTGTAGAGCAAATGTCTCTTTCGTCTACGGCTTACGCCAAAGGAGTCAATGAATTTGAAAAAGCAGGATTTACACAAGTGGCTAGCAGTGAGGTATCTCCACCTAGAGTAGGAGAGTCACCGGTATCTCTAGAGTGTCGTGTCACTTCTGTAAATGAGTTAGGTGAGCAAGGTGGTGCAGGTAATCTCATTATCTGTGAGGTAGTGATGGTTCATATCAATGAAGACTATCTCACTGAAGGTAAATTGGATACAACTAAGCTAGATCTAGTTGGCAGGATGGGAGAGAGTTGGTATGTGAGAGCCAATCCGGAGGCTATCTTCGAAATACCTAAACCGCTCCGTACCAAAGGAATCGGAATAGACCACTTACCAAAGTCAATTAGAGTCAGTAAAGTGCTGACGGGTAATCAACTCGCAAGATTAGGGAATGTGGAAGCTCTGCCGAGTCAAGAAGAAATAAGAAAGGCCAAGTCATTGGATGCCACAGAATCTAAAGATGAATTACATCGAATGATAGCAATGTACATAGAGAATAATGAGATTGATAATGCATTAGCTTTAGCATTTACCAACGAGTAGAACAATTGCCCAATAAAACAAAACATAATCAATATGAGTATTGAGATCTATAAGCCATACCTAGACAATGCCAAAACCTATCAAGGCGGAAAGTCAAAGAGTGAAATAAAACCAGGTGCAGATCTCATTAAGTTGTCATCTAATGAGAACTTACTCGGTTCGTCTCCAATGGCGATACAAGCGATAAGAGACTCTTTGGACTCACTTCATGAGTATCCAGATGGAAATGCAATAAGACTCTGTACAGCACTCTCAGACTATTATGGAGAAAGACTCGATAGTAATCAGATAGTCTGCGCTAATAGTGGATCTGAGTGTCTTGAAATGATTATTAGGGCTTACTTAGATGAAGGCCTTGAATGTATTGTTTCGACTCCAACATTTATGCCCTATGTTATCTTTTCTAAGAAGCTAGGTGTCACAGTGAGAGATGTTCAATTGTCCAAAGATACCTTTGCACTTGATGTAGAAGGGATACTCTCAGCAGTCAATGAGAATACAAGACTCTTATTTCTCAACAACCCTAATAACCCAACAGGTGCCTATCTTGGAGATGCCGAGGTCAAAGGATTATTAGATCGCTTACCTGATCACGTAGTAGTTGTAATAGATGAAGTCTATCGTCAGTTTGCTACAGCAGATGACTTCAGTGAAGCGACGAAGTGGGTTGCAGCTGGTTATCCAGTGATTGGTGTCAATAGTCTCTCTAAAGCATACGGTCTTGCTGGTCTAAGAGTTGGCTATCTCTATGCAAATGAAAGAATTGCGAGTTATGTCAATAAATTATCTAGACCTTTCTTCCTCAGTACACTTGCGATTAATGCAGGTATCGCTGCACTCAAGGATACTGGATATATCAATGCTACCGTGGACTCAGTACTCTCAGGTAGAGCTTATCTTTTGGGTGAGTTCGATAGACTTGGGCTTAAGTGCTATCCATCACAGACTAATTTCATATTGGTCAAACCAGAGATGGGTGCTGAAGCATTTATCGCAAGGCTCTTGGATCATGACATCATGGTGAGAGGAGTTGCTAACTTTGGTGCTGATGGTTGTGTCAGGATTACTGTTGGGAAGGAAGAACACAATCAAGCATTGGTTAAGGCATTACAGGAGATTCTTTGATTGAATTTTCTTACTTTTAGTTTAAACTTATCAATTATCAAATATTTCTCTCTTGCTTTATTACTCTGTAGTCTCACTCTTGTTTTCAGTTGTACAGAAGGTGATGAAGTCGTCGTTGATGTTTTCGGTTGTGATAATAACTCTGCCGAATATGCGTATAATGATTCACTAATTACCACTTCATTTCAATCCAATGAAAGCGACGTCGTGACACCTAATGGCGTCAATTGTGGTATTGGTGCAGTGATTGACTTAAATGCTAATAGATTGACTCTCCGCATCCATGCTGAGGATCATAGTATGACGATGGGAGTGCTTCTTGGTGACTTGAACGATTTGCAAGAGGTACAATCTGTAACTTATATAGATGATAGTATGGATTCACCATTTACCTTAGCTGAAGACGGTATCAGGATGTTTACTCTTTCAGAAATGAACACCTCCAATATGAACATGATGGGTTCATTCAATTTTGTGGTTCGGAATTCTTATGGTTTATCAACTATAAGTAGTGGAGAATTTACCTGCGAGTATCAATCATTTTAGGGACTATGAATAACTGGACTTTTGAAGAGATACAATTTGGAACACCGGAGTATGACTCTGCACTCAGGTTACGAGACAAGGTGTTGAGGGAGCCATTGGACTTAGAGTTTACTCAAGAGCAAATCAGTCAAGAGTGGGCTGTCAATCACTTAGTGGCTATTGATCCAGCTGGTATTATTCGAGGAGTATTGATTTTACAATCGCAAGATGCAAATGGCACTCAAGTAAAAATGAGGCAGGTGGCAGTTGATCCAAATATTCAATCTCAGGGTATAGGGAGTAATCTTGTAAAGTTTTCCGAAGCTTATGCAAAAATCAATGGAGCTCAAAAATTTGTATTGAATGCACGGACTACTGCTGTCAAATTCTACAAGAAGCTAGGTTACAAGACTCAGGGCAAAGAGTTTGAAGAAGTAGGCATCCCACATTACAAAATGACAAAGGATTTAATCTAAAAGAATACCATTTTTAAGTACAACCTCTAGTAGCATACCTGTACATTGACCCTTGACTTTGACCTTGGTTCCAATCTTAAGGTCACCTTCTGATGAGTTGTCATACTTTGAGTCAAGTGTACACAGTATCTGTGGATCACCATTCTTAGTATTACTGAGTAGGAGAACATTTGCCCCAGTTACATCTTTATTGACTTCAATTACAAAGCCAGATGTTTCGATCACCTTACCGATATACTTTTGAGATGCTTGACTTTCATTTTGCTCAAATGACTGATGAAGTTGACCTATTTTTACTGTATAGTCAGGCTCAATTCCTTGGGTTGAATACTGAGGCTGAAAGATTATAAAGAGTGCAATACAAGTCAATACTGTAATAATGACAAGAGATAGCTTTCCTAATTTTTTCATTATCTATAGTTGAAAAGTACACTGAGATTAATGTCTCTGCTCACTCCGAGTACTTCGAAGTTGATTGATTCAGAGATTCTTTCTTTCAGTAGAGTGTTGATTTGATCTACATTAGCTTGTTCTATCTTGATGCTAAAGTCAGAATAAGCTTGAATTGTCAAATCAGAGTTAACAATCAATGTTCCGATTACTTGAGTTCTACGCTTACTCTCGCCAACTACTAAGTCACCAATTACATCGAACTCGTATTCACCTGCCTTATTGAAGTCGATTTCGTCTAGATTTGTGAGCTTACCTTGATATTTGAATTTTGAGTAGCCATCAACATTGACGTATTGACTGTTGAATGCCTTATCAAGGGCACCTGATTCAAGACTAAATGATTTTGTAAGACCAACAAAACTCACATCACCTGTTTCTGTGTTGAGTGTGCTTTGTACTTGATAATTATCTGCTTCTATATTTGAGACAGCATTTGATGACTCAATACTAACATGTCCTGTACGGCAAGTCATTTTCTGAGCTGAGAGATCATTCAAGCTAAATGTGAGAGCTAATAGAGTTGAGCTCACCATGAGTATTAGATACAACTTGTTTCGCATTTTATATTCTATTTGTGTATTAAACACAAAAGGAATTGAAGGTTATTCAATTCCTTTTATGAGTGTTTTGAGTTGATATTATCTATAAATTCTCTTAATGATTACTCACAACCTAAATCTCTTAATGATTCTGGATCAGCATTTGGAAAGCATTGACCAGATGGGACTTCATCTGGAGCATAACGAGTTAAATCAGGATCTCTTAATCCATTAACTAAGAAAGCTTCAAGTTTTGTGATTTCAGAATCAGTGAGGAACAAAGGTTCGAACTTATCCGAAAGCATTTCATTAGCGATATTTGGATTTTCTGATACTGCTTCATTTTTATACTCGAGTAATTCTCTTACAGATTGCATAGATGCACCATGGAAGAGGAATTTCTGATCATTGAGATTATCTACATTATAAATTCCAGGTACTTTAAATTTAAATTCATCTTCAGGGTTATTAGTGAATCCTGCTCTTCCACGATTCCTTAAGTCATCAGGGTGAGCATCGAAGAGATCTAACTGATACATATCTTTCACTCCTAATGCATGGAACTCTAATGAACCAAGATTGGGCTCATAATGACATCTACTACAATTTGCTTTGTTGAAGAAGAGGATAGCCCCTTCTTTTTCTTCAGCGGTCATTGCATTACTTTTACCTTTAAGCCAGTCTTGGAAGGGAGCCTTATTAGATAGTACTGTTCTGAGATAAGCTGAGATAGCAAATGATGCATAAGTATTAGAGTATAGTGTATCTTGACCTGCAAGGTCTGGAAAAGCAGAATCAAACATTTTTGTATATCCGAATTCGTCTGCGATTTCCTTATCTACTCTCATCCTATGGACGATCATTCCTTCGATATTTTGAGTCTCTAGACCCATAAGTCCCATGTGATTGAGTTCAGTAGCATGATCTAGAACTCCCCACATGTCTTCAGTCCCTTCGTTCTCATCAGTTGCTCCAAATTGTCCATTCCAAAATGTATTATTAACAAATGCTACATTAAGTAAACTCAATGGTCTGGCTGATTGAACATCTAGGTCTGCTTCTTGATAATCTTCATAGTTCATTACTCTATCCTCACCATTGATTCCAAAGCCTAGTCCACCATCAGCAATTCCTTGGAAGTTACCTGGTTTGAATCCAGCTTCAGGTACGTGGCATGTTGCACATGAGTAAGTTCCTATTCCTGATTCAAATAATGCGTCTTGTGCAATCCCAGTATCAAAAAAGAGGAATTTGCCTAAGTCAACCTTTGCTTGGTTAAGAGGATTGCTTGGTTCCTGAGGTATGTTGTCAAAGTCAGTTTCGCTGGGAAGTATATAATAACTTAGTGTATTATCCTTTGATGCTCTGAGCACGCTTTTAGTCAGTGCATTGTCAAGCTCAGCATTAATGGGAGTTTTGTCGCCAACACAGGCAATTAATAGCATAGAGAAAATGCTAATAACAATTAAATTATTAAAAGTCGAATTCATGGGTATAGTCTTCTTGTTACTTTAATTAATACATTAACGATAAGTCTAATCTATAAAGTGTAAGAATTTTGCAAATTTACAAAAAAAAAGGGAGCTTATTTGCTCCCTTTTTTATTTTTTATTATTGATTCTGAGTTTATCTCTTTACTACGAATCTTTCATTGAGTAGACTACCGTCAGATAGCCCAACTCTTACGACATATATTCCACTAGTATATCGGCTCACATCTATGGTAGGAAGCGAATCATCTACTGTATTGATAGTGCTTACTAATTGACCTTGGAGATCATAGATTGCTGCATTTTCAATTCTAGTGTTTGACGGTAGAGTCAAGTCTAAATTGATGAATGTAGTCGCTGGAGAAGGGTAGATGCTTAGGCTTGAAGCTTCTGATGTTTTATCTTCAAGTAGAATCGCATCTATTCCAACCTCTCTATTCTCAACATTATTCTCCGTTAAGTCACCTGCACCGTAGACCTCTATACAGTAATCTTCTGTTTCACCATAGTTAAACTGTAGACAAGGACTTGATGGATATCCACCTGTTTTCATCACTACTCTCATAGTGGTTACACCATTCCAAAGTACACTAGGCATAGTAATTACTCCTGAGAGAGGTTGTGTGCCTGCTCCGTATGCTATAAATTCATTAGGATCAGTAAAGTCACCATCCATGTTGTAATCTATCCATGCAGACCAATAAACTGGTAATGATACTCCTGGACCAAATCCTGGCTCGAGTTTCAGATGATACGAGTTACCTGGTGTAACTCCTGCACATTGTGGACCATCACTAAAGTCTGCATAACCATTGTTATCTCCACTTACGTTTTCTAGGTTGCCAAATTTGACAGCTTCTATCCAAGTTGATGAAGAGTTAAGTCCACCACTGATACAACCAGCACCTTCTACTGTAATGTTAAACGTACACACATCACTGTTACCACATTGATCTGTTGCGATATAACTCACAGCAGTAGTGGAACCTACAGTAAATGTTGATCCAGAAGCTGGACCAGCAGTTTGTGAAACATTGATACACCCTGGAATTTCCATGATATACTCAAGTGCTTTATAGTTATACTGATCATTCCATGTACCATCGTTCAACATTTCACAGAAATCTTGCTCATTGTTGTAGTTATTAGGCTGACCTTGATACCAGTTAGTATAAGTAAGCTCTTCACCATTTACCCACTGGAATTGACCTTCATTTACATGATCAGAGAGACCGATATAAGCACTCTGTATTGTAAGGATATTAGCTAAGAAAGCATTTTCTCCCGCATTGTTTACTACAGCAAGGTAACCTCCTAAGTCGCTACATACTGTTTGAGCACTCAACCAAGTTGCTGGACTATTAGAACAATAGTAATTGTGACCTTCATAATTACCCATGTAGATAAATCCTGGGATGTTACCACCACTAGAACAGTTAGAGCAACAGCTACTTGCTGTAGGTGTCTGCCAGTTTACTATCATGCTACTTCCAGTTGAAGTGAGAGTGACATCATCAGGGCAATCAATAGAAATTGAAGGCTCTACAGTAATGTCAAATGAACAAGTGACTCCATCATTACATCCATCATATACTGTGTATTCAACAGTATAAGTTCCTGTATTAAGGTATGTTCCTGATGTTGGCCCTGCAGTCTGAATAACACCAGAACAAGGAACCTCCATAATATATTCTAACGCTGAGTAGGCATACTGGTCATTCCATTGTCCATTATTCAACATTTCAACATAGTCTTGTGCATTATTGAAATCATTAGGTTGATTAGCATACCAGTTAGTGTATGTCAGAGGATCACCATTTACCCATTGGAAATTACCTTCAGTTACATGGTCAGACAATCCAATATAAGCACTTTGAATTGACAATAAACTTGCTAAGAAAGCATTTTCATTTGCATCGTTGACTATCGCTAAGTATCCACCATTGCTAGTTGCATTTGCTTGAGCATTTTGCCAAGTTGCTGGACTTGTAGAGCAATAGTATTGGTGACCTCCATATGATCCCATAAAGATAAATCCTGGGATATGATTACCATTACATGGATTGCATCCAGACTCATATGTTGGTGTAGACCAACTTACGTTGGATCCACCATTACTGTCACATCCAACAACGATATCATCCGGACAAGTCAATGGATTTGACATTGTGTCGTCAACAGTTACTGTGAATGAACAATACTCAGTATTACCACAATTATCAATAGCAGTGTAGACTACAGTTGTTACTCCCACAGGGAAGTAAGTACCTGAGTTGTGACTACTAGTAAATGATGCAACTCCACAATTATCAATTACAGTAGGAGCAGTCCAATGTACAACAGTCATTTGATTTTCTACAGTAATATCATCAGGACATCCTTGGATAACCGGTTTAGCATCATCTGCAATTATGATTGACTGTGTGCATGAAGCAGAAAGTGATGTTCCAGGATAGCTTGCAGTCCAAACTCTATCTATAACTTTTGCTCCAGTACAAGGACCAGTACTCAAGATATAATCAGAGAATATTATGTATGGAATTGGGCAGTCAGCATCACCAGTCACGATTGGTTGTCCTAAGATTGAAGGTGCTATACTACTACCTATACAAAGAACGGCATCCCCAGGGCAAGTTATTGATGGAGGTGCATCACAAGTAGGAGAAGGGCATACGACAGTTACATCGAAACTGCATGTACTACTATTTCCACATTGATCAGTTGCTGTATAAATAACTGTAGTAGTTCCAGCCCAGAATGCTGAACCGCTTGCAAAGTTTGAAGTCAGTGCAACACTACTACAGTTATCTGTAGTAGTAGGCGCAGTCCAATTGACAACAGCGTCACAGTCAACAGTTCCTGTTACAGTAATGTCATCAGGACAATTCGTAAGCACTGGAGCAATATCATCAGTAAGAGAAATAGTTTGGATACAGGTAGCAATCAATGTACTATTGAATGGATCTGTTGCAGTCCATGTTCTTTCTATTGTCTTACTTCCTACGCAATCTCCTGTTGAAACAATTACATCAGCATATGTGACATTTGGTTCATTACAACCAACATTACCAGCAGTACCTGTTGCAGATCCAGTAATACTTGGGTCGTAACTACTTCCAACACATGCAAAATAGTCAGCAGGACATGAGATAATCGGAAGACTGAGACAGTTACTTCCTGAAGTACACACTACATTTATCTCGAATGAAGCTGTTGCAACATTGCCACATGCATCTGTTGCTGTAAATGTCACGACTGTAATTCCCATAGGGAATGTTGATCCACTAATCTGATCAGCTGTAATGGTTACAGCTGAATCACAATTGTCAGATGCTGTCGGTGCTGTCCATGTATAAGAAGCAGAACAGTTAGGTCCATCACCTCCGTCAACAGAGATATCAAGAGGAACACCACTTATTATTGGATTTTCATCATCACTCAATGTGATTAGTTGAATACAAGATGCAGTCAAACTCGAATCATTAGAATCAGTTGCTGTCCATGTTCTTTCAATTATAATCTCGCCACAACTATTCATTGGACTAATGATATTATCATTGAAGGTTACTGTTGGATCACTACATGCCGATCCAGGAACTGCTGTTGCAGTACCAGTTACAGTTGAATCAGTACTCGTATTTGGACATGCGTTATAGTCACTTGGACAAGAGATTACTGGCACTTCATCACAGTTACATGTTACTGTGATTGTGAATGAAGCAGTAGCTGCATTTCCACAAGCATCTGTAGCTGTATATGTCACAGTATAAACTCCAGCTTCACCAAAGGTATCTCCACTTTGAGCTGTTGAGGTTAATGTTACTGCTGTACAGTTATCACTAAATGTTGGAGTCTCCCAAGTCACTGCTACAAAGCAGTCTGATACTGGAGCATCAACTTCTATGTTACTAGGTACTGTCAAGAAGACAGGTGCTGTATTGTCAGTCAGTGTAATCGTTTGTACACATGATGCTGTCAAGGCACTGTTATCAGGATCAGTAGCTGTCCATGTTCTTTCTATCGTTTCTTCACCGCATGAGTTTGCAGCAATAATAACATTATCTGAGAATGTTACAATAGGAGTGTTGCATCCTAGAGCTGCACTACCTGTAGCTGATCCAGTCGTACTTGGTGCTGTGCTTGATCCAGCACATCCATTGTAGTCAGCTGGGCAGACTATCGATGGAGCAGTATTGCAATCACAAGTCAATGTTACAGTAAATGATGCTGTAGAAGTATTACCACATGCATCTACCGCAGTGTATACAACTGTAGTAACTCCTTCATTGAATGTCGATCCGTTTGATACAGTACTTGTAACAGTAATAGTTGTGCAGTTATCAGTTACAGTTGGTTCAACCCAAGTTGCAATTGCTTGACAGTCTGAAACATCTCCTGTAAGAGTTATATGAGTTGGTACATTTGTAAAGATTGGTGCTGCATTATCCTCTGAAGAAACCATTTGAGTACAAGTTGACGTCAATTCTGAATCCGGATCAGTTGCAGTCCAAGTTCTTTCGATTACCAATTGACCATCACACGGTCCATTTGATAGCATCACATCATTAAATGTTACTGTTGGTGTTCCTGAACAATCAGTACCTCCTGATACTGCTGTTGCAGTTCCTGTACCACTTGGTAGCATATCATCACCGATACATACAGTCACATCGCTTGGACATGTAATGACTGGTGGTAGATCACAATTATTACAAATAATAGTAACATTGAAAGTACAAGTACTTGCATTACCACAATCATCAGTTGCTGTGTAGATGACTTCAGTTGTCCCTTGGTCAAATGTTGCTCCACTTTCTAGATTACTTGTGAGAGTTGCTTCACCACAATTATCTGTAGCTGTTGGTTCAAACCATAGAATTGGCTTAGAACAAATACCACCACCGTCAATTGTGACATTATGTGGACAGTTAATTATAGTTGGAGCCTCTGTATCTGTAAGTGTGATTGTCTGATTACAAGATGCAATGAGTGCACTATCATTAGGATCAGTTGCAGTCCATGTTCTTGTAATAGTTTCGCCACAACCGTTATCTACTGTAGAATCAGTAAATGTAACAATTGGTGCATCACAACCATCAATTGCTGTACCAATTGCTGTACCTGTAATAGCAGGAGTTGAATCTGAACCAGGACATGCGAGATAATCCTGTGGACATGTAATACTAGGAGGTAGGTTACAGACACAATTCACTGTGATGTTGAATGTTGCAGTAGTTGTTCTTCCACAACCATCAGTCGCAGTATATGTAACTGTTGTTACTCCTTCATTAAATGTAGATCCACTTGAATGACTTGAAGTCAATGTTACTTCTCCACAATTATCAGTTGCAGTAGGAGCATTCCATGTAGCAACTGCACTACAATTATTTCCAGATGCTTCGATTACAATATCTGTAGGTACACTTGATAGCGATGGTGCAACCATGTCATACAGTCCGATGAACTGTGAGCAAGAAGATGTCAGACCACTATGTGTGTCAAATGCAGTCCATGTTCTTATTATCTCTAAGATGCAACCGGTATCAGTAATTATATTATCTGATGATGTCAATTCTACTGGTCCACAACCTTCAACACTGTTAAATGTAGCAGTACCTATGTCTGACGGATCTATTGATTCTCCAATACAACCAAAGTAATTACTTGGACACTGTACAAGAGGTGAAATACTACATGAGCATTCTACTAATACATTGAATGAGTATGATGTCGTTTTGCCACAATTATCAACTGCAGTATAGACTACTATTGTATTTCCTTCAGGGAATACATCACCAGATTGGTGTGTAGATGTAAATGAAGCAATACCACAATCATCGGATGCTGTTGGTAGAGTCCATGTTATTATTTCTTGACAACCTTTACCTTCACCTTCTATAAGTATATCAGATGGTCCGTTAGTAATAGTTGGTACTTGCGTGTCATAAAGTCCAATGAATTGACTACAAACTGCAGTAGCACCAGAGTTAAGATCAGTTACAATCCAAATTCTTGCTATTTCATTTGCACAAGCCGTATCAGTAATCACAATATCATTATGTGTCAATTCGTATGGGCCACAACCATCTTCTCCGACGAAAGTAGCTACGCCACTAATACTTGGATCACTTTCTCCAACGCATCCAAAATAGTTAGGAGGACAATTAATTGTAAATGAACCAGTACAATCACATCCAACCGTCACTGTAAATGAGTAGGAAGTTGTTTTTCCACAATCATCTATCGCAGTATAAACAACAGTAGTTACACCCTCATTAAATATAGACCCTGATGTGTGAGTACTTGTAATAGATGCGATACCGCAGTCGTCTGATACATTTGGTTCTGTCCAAGTCGCAGTTGCTGTACATCCAAGTCCAGAGCCACTCACTACTAAGTCAGTTGGTCCAGAGTTAAAGACAGGAGCCTGTGTGTCATAAAGACCTATAAATTGGTTACAAGTACTAGAGAGTCCGTTGTCAAGGTCTGTTGCAGTCCATATTCTAATAATCTCTTTGATACAAGAAGTATTCTGAATAAAGGTATCTGCGAATGTTATTTCTATGTTATCTCCGCAACCAGGGGTTGGGTTTGTTGCCGTTGCTTGCCCAGTAAGACTAGGATCTTGTGAGTCATTGACACACCCAAAGTAATTATTTTGACATTGAATGATTGGTGCATTTTCGCAGAGACACTCAACTGTTACTGTGAATGAATCTGATACACTGTTAGCACAACCATCAGTTGCTGTATAAGTTACTGTTGTTGTTCCTTCTGTAAATGTATCACCACTGTCATGTGTAGATGTTAAGTTTACAGCGATACAATTGTCACTTGCTGTAGGAAGAGTCCAAGTAGCGATACTACTACATCCACTACCTGTAAGTGAAATTACAATGTCAGATGGAATCCCTGATAGTATAGGATCAGTGGAATCGACATGTGTGATTACTTGATCACATGAGCTACTAAGTGACGAATCATTTGCATCAGTTGCAGTCCATGTTCTTATTATTGTTGTTTCTCCACAGCTATTTGCAGGTACACTAACTGTGTCCTCAAATGTAATATTTGGGCTACCACATCCAGTAATAGAAGTTGCAGTTGCCGTACCTGTTACAGTAGGAGAGAGGCTACTTCCTGGACAGTCAGTGACTGCTGCTGGACAAGTAATTGTAGGAGGTGTATCACACTCACAGGTTACTGTAACAGTAAATGTATCGCTTATTGAATTCCCACAAGCGTCTACAGCTGTATAAGTAACAATTGTTACTCCTTGTGTAAATAATGAACCACTAGTGTGTGTTGAAGTAAGATTAACTGTACCACAATTATCTGTTGTTGTTGGCGATTGCCAATTTGCTGCAGCACTACAATTAGAGAGAGGTGCTGTAAGTTCGATGTTACCAGGCATATTAATGATCACTGGCTTATTATCGTCTACATGAGTAATAGTCTGAGTACAAGTTGCAGTCAAACTAGAATCATTTGGATCAGTTGCTGTCCATGTTCTTTCAATTGTTATTTCTCCACAGCTATTTTGTGGTATAACTGTTAAATCATTGTAAGTAATAGTAGGATTTCCACAAATAGAATTACCTGCAACAGCAGTAGCTGTACCAGTACTAGATGGGTCAGTTGAACTGAAAGGACATTCCACAACATCATTAGGACAAGTTATAATTGGAGCTGAATTACAATCACAATTCACTGTTACTAAGAATGAAGCAGTGGTAGCATTACCACACGCATCTGTTGCTGTATAAGTTACTGTTGTTGTACCTTCATTGAAAGAGGTGCCACTTACATGTGTTGAAGATAAACTCCCAACACCACAATCATCAGTTTGTGATGGTTCCAACCAAGTCGCAACTGCGCTACAGTTACTACCATTAGCTGTAAGAGTAATATTTTGTGGGACGCCAGTCAAATTAGGTCCAGTATTATCGACATAGGTAAGTTTCTGTGTACAACTTGCAGATTGAGTTGTTCCAGGATATGTTGCAGTCCATACTCTGTTGATTAATGTATTACATGCATCACTGGAGATTGTTACATCATCAAAGGAGATAATAGCTGTATCACAATCATCACTTGAAGCAGCAGTAGCTGTTCCTGTAACTGTGGGACTTTGACTGCCACCTGGACATGAGAAATAGTCAGCTGGACAAGTAATTATTGGATTATCAGAACAACAAGTACCAATCACCGTAATTGTGAATTCACAAATTGCTTGATTACCACAGTAGTCAAGAGCTAAGTACGTTACCGTTGTAGTCCCTAATGGGAATACGTCACCTGGTTGAGCTGAACTTGAAACTGTTTGAAGTCCGCAATCCTCATGCCATGTAGGTAATGACCAAGTCGCTGTATCATCACACCCATTTGCACTTAGATCGATAACTTGATTGGTTGGACAGTTGCTAACTGTAACCGGGTCGTCAGTCAAAAATAACATTTGTGTACAGGTAGAAAACAACCAAGGACTACTGTTGTCTGGATAGGTTGCTGTCCATATTCTTTTAATTGTGAGTACGCATCCCTCATCAACCATTACGGTATCATCGTATGTGAGTTCTGGTTGAGGACAATCATCATCGCCAGGAGTGGCAATAGTGAGCCCTGTATTACTTGGGTCTACGCTATCATTTGGACAACCAAAATAGGTTGAAGCACAGACCATCAATGGAGCAGTATTACAATCATCTAATAAGAAGGCTACTTCTTCAGCGGGTAAGTTTGCATTGAAGCAAAAAGTGTCACCACCGTTAGAAAAGCCAAATTGGAAGGAAGATAGGAATAAGCAAAGAACAAAAATAAATGACTTAAGTGTACAGTCGTTTTTCATAATAATTTACTTTACAGTTTTTTTGTTAGAGTGCCATCATGAGAGACTTTGTTGGTTTTCTACTCATGAATCATAGGTAATACGATTGAAGTCTTAATGTCGCGTCCTCGTTACTCTTAAAAATTAGTTAATTTTGTATGTATAAAATTCGTAATATCTTACAGATAATATTCATTTCAGGTTTGCCTACATTATTTAGGCGTACAATCCAATCAAAGGTCACTTTGATTCTTCTTTTAATTGGACTGTGTTCTTGTTCAGATCAGAACTCAGATAAAGGAAGCGGGGTACTTCGTTACAATCATACTAACCCAGTAACTACCTTAGACCCTGCATTTGCTAAGAGTCAAAATAGTATCTGGACTAGCCATCATATCTATTCGACACTTTTAAACTTTGATACCCTTACTCAGATTACGGATAATTTAACATATTCTCACCGAGTAAGCGATGACGGGCTTGTGTATACTTTTTACTTAAGAGACTCTATCTTCTTCCATGATGATGAATGCTTTGGTCCTAGTATGACCAGAAAGATGAATGCTTATGACGTTATCTATAGCTACGAACGCTTACTTGACCCTGTAATTCAGTCACCAGGGTCTTGGATATTGAAAGACAGATTGGTTGATAATGGAATGGTTGCAATTGATAGCCTTACTCTCCAATTGACACTATCGAAGCCATTTCCACCTTTTCTTGGCCTACTTGCAACTAAATATTGCTCAATTATTCCACAAGAAGCGGTAGATTTTTATGGCCATACATTTAGGAGTCATCCAGTAGGTACAGGACCTTATCAATTGAAACGTTGGATAGAGGGTGAAGTGCTATTTCTTGAAGCAAACGATCATTATTTTAAAGGAAAACCACATTTAAAAGGAGTCAAAGCGAGCTATATAACAGATAAAAAGATTGCTTTTCTGTCCTTACTCCATGGTGATTTGGATTACATTTCAGGATTGGAATCTACATTTTCACAAAAGTTGTTGACACCTGAAGGATTGCTTTTAGATGAACATAGAGATCAATTGACCTTAAAGTCTGTTCCATACCTCAATACTGAATATATAGGTCTGAGAATGACCAATACCAACTCGGTACTTTCGCAAAAGGCATTTAGACAAGCACTCAATTACGCGATTGATAGATCAGTCATGCTAAAAGTGTTAAGGAATAAGATAGGATATCCTGGTCAAAACGGAATTGTCCATCCAGGATTGGAAATTATGATGTCAAAGTTGCCGTCAGGGTATACCTATCAACCAGAAACGGCAAAGAAGCTTCTATCTCAGGCAGGATACCAAACTGAATACCAATCAGAGGAAATCGTTCTCTCAACCAATGCGGACTACCTTGATATTATAACGTTTGTCGCAAGACAGTGGGAGGCAATTGGAATAAGAGTTAAAATTGACGTTTTAGAGTCTTCAATCTTAAGGCAAGGCATGCGTAATGGAAGTATTGATTGCTTCAGAGCATCATGGATTGCTGATTATCCAGATCCTGAGAATTTTCTCACTTTGTTCTATGGAGAAAACCCAGCACCACCTAACTATACAAGATTTAAGAACGCTAAGTTTGATTATCTCTACCAATTAGCAACAACGACTACAAATAAGCAAAACAGAAAGAACCTCTATGCACAGTTAGACTCAATTATAATAGATGAAGCACCAGTTGTTTTCCTATTCTATGATGCTACAGCAATCTTTCATAGCAATGCTCTCATTGGTGTTGAATTGAATGCCTTGAATTTACTCGAAGTAGAGCAAATGAAGAAATCAAAAAATCTAAAGTAGATTGGCTAGTGTCGATTGACATCTCCCATCTTAATGCCTTCGATGTCAAAATTGTAAGTCCCAGGAGTCATCTGATCTATCGAGATACTTATGGGATCAAACGTCCAAGATAATCCAGATGAAAAGCCATCTTGTTGTTCTAGTATTGTTTTTCTAATTTCTGACATATCAGCACTTGTAACATTCCCATCATTACTTACGTCTGCAGCAATGTATTGATAATCATAAGTAAATGGTTGAATTCCAAGAAGATGTCTCAAGATGAAAATAATATCTGTGGTAAATACACCATTTAAAAAATCACCTTCTTTACTCGGTGTGATGATTGGATCAGTCAAACCTGGAAATGTCGCTTCGAAGTCTATAATTACAAGTTGACCATTCGGATCCAGAGTGATAGGATAGCTCGGTCCAGTACCATCAGAGGACATCAATGTATAGCTTATATTATTCACAACTTCATCTTTGGTATCTTTCAGATTGATGTTTATAATAAATGTATCTATAATCGGTTCATCGATAAAATCTGTTAGTTCTACGGCTTCAGTAATTGCGGAATTAATTGCATCTTTCCGACCTTGAGTGCCAGGTCCATCAACATCTTTAAATACTGTCCCATTGGGTGCAATTACTATGAAGTGAGGTGATCCACTGATTGGCCCAAACTCACTATTGTGATATGTAAAATAGATATCTAATGCACCTCCATCTTCTCCAGCACCAGGGTTAGTATGTCCATGTTGTTGCTCATAACCTTCGACATCAGCATTGCTATCCCATCCTTTACTACTTAATGTAAAGAATTCTACATCTTCTTGACCTGATCCCCAATCGTCATAGATTTCTTTTAAATGGGGAGCAAAGGTATTGCAAGGAGGACAATCAACAAAAAAGAAGTCAATCAAGACAGTCTTTCCTTCATCTAAGTAATCTTCATAAAGTGTGTGTTCTTGACCTTGAGTATCTGTAAAAGTGAAGTCTATTGCTGTTTGGCTGAAGACTGTTGAACTCAAAACAAATAAGCTCAAAATGATGTATACTTGTATTCTCATAGTAAGGTCTTTATAGTAACTTAACTCTATTGAAAGCCTAATGGTTGCCTAATGATCAAAACTAATATACTCCAAATCCATACAATTAAGCAAGCAAGTTACCAACGAGTATGGGACTTTCAAGAGATTTTAATGCAAAAACTAATCCAATCAAAGCGAAAGGAGATAGACTTGCATCACGAGGTAGCAACTCATCATTTGATATTTTGCGAGCATCGTCCTGTCTACACTCTTGGTAAAAGTGGTTCTATTGAAAATCTACTACTTGATAAAGAATCTTTAAATAGTCAAGAATTTGAATTTTTTAATATAAACAGAGGTGGTGACATTACCTACCACGGTCCAGGGCAGTGGACTATTTATCCAATTATAGATCTTGAGTCATATGCTCGGGATGTCCATCTCTATGTGAGAAACCTTGAACTCATAATTATAGATTTGCTAAGCCACTATGGTGTAAAAGGACATCCTGTTAAAGACTTTACGGGAGTGTGGACTGGTGAAAATAAAGATAGGAAACTCTGCGCTATCGGAGTACATCTTTCAAGATGGGTCTCTATGCATGGTCTAGCACTCAATGTAAATCCAAACCTTGGTCACTTCAACAACATCATACCTTGTGGAATACCAATAGATACTAAGTCAGTCTCGTCAATTTCGAATGAAATAGGTAGAACATTATCAATGGATGAAGTAAAAAGTCACTTTATAAGAATCTTTTCAAACTACTATCCGATGGACAGCATTATGGATAAGGCTACTTCTCAAATTCATAGCTAATATAAAACTCTAGACCTGGTCCAAGCTTTGTCAAAGCACTTCCAACATTAAGATTTCCTACCATGCCTATTTTGAGTATATTTCTACCATTTCCAAATCCTGGAAGTGTAACACCACCTTGGATTAAGATGTCACTGACTGTAGAGTAGGAGAGTCCAGTCCAAAAGACTTCTTCTACCTCATAAAGAGCATTAATAGTGAAAGTAACAATCTCTGGATTTGTATAATTAATGTAAAGACTTGGTTCAATCCTTCCTCCTAAAAATGGAATATTAGTCCCAATTTGGCCGAAGAGATGAAGTTCTCTTTGGAAATTTGATGTCTGAATCAAAACATTTGATGAAAATGCTTGATAAGCAGAAAAGCCCATAAAGAAAAAGTTGTCTTTGAACTTTCTATGACTAGACAGATAGTAGATACCACCTCCTAGATTAGGGAAGAATGTTGAGTTACTTCCACCAGTGAGCAAAGGATCATTTTGGTCATTGTAGTGTTCGTCAGTGGCATCAAATGCAATAGAATTCAAAGTACCTGAGAGGCCAAAACTAAGTTTCCCATATCTAGATAATACACCGTCCAGATGATAAGCATAATTAAGGGTCAACCCACTACTTGATACAGGTCCTGTAGCATTATTATAAAGACCACCGCCTACACTCATATTATAATCTTCGATAGGAACTTGCAGACTCGCATTGATGTATCTAGGAGCTTGTGAGATTCCTAACCCAAACCATTGCTGCCTGGCATACAGATCTACTTTGTTTGCACCTTCCGATTGAATTGCTGCAGGATTCCAAATGTGGCGGGTATGTTCCAATCCACTGAGGTAAGGGAACTGCTGAGCAATCACAATTTGAGATGCAAAACTCAGGGCTATAATAATGAAGATTGATTTTATAAAATTCATTTCAAAATGTCTTAATGTTGATACAATTGGGTTCATATTGCCTTAGTCTCTTGTGATAGTAAGTGCTTCTTTGATAAAGAGCCCATTGAACTCAAGGATATAATAGTAGGTGTCTGGCGGTAGTTCATCTATACCATTTGTCCCATCAAAGAGGATGTCATTACTTCTTTGATAGTCTAATTGTGAATAAATGACATTGCCCCATCTATTGAATATTGTGAGTTTATTTGAAGGGTATAACTCGAGTCCTCTAAAGTAGAGCTCATCATTCATACCGTCACCGTTGGGAGTAATGATAGTTACGATGTCAATTAAGTCCTCTGCATTTTCTCTAATACAAATATCGACTTGGTCTATAAACATGCATCCAAACTCATCTGTGATTGTAACTGTAAAGGTAGTTTCTTCATCAAGATTGATTGTTGGGTTTGGAATGTTGCTTGCTCCGGCGATCAGATTGGTGTTATTCCATTCATATACTAATCCTCCTGATGCTCCAAGCTCAAATGGGATATCAGCAAAGGCGCAAGTATCTACACCCGCTGAAAAGTCACTCATTGGGAAAACATTGATGGTGATTGTATCTGTATCACCATTCTCGGGGCAATCATCGGTGACTTCTACAACATAAGTAGTCGTTTCTATTGGGTTGGCAATCACACTTGCAATATCATCAGTATTAAGAGTTTCTGATCCATCTGTCCATGTATAGTAGAGTCCTCCTATCGCTGTTAACTCTATGCTATCTACAGCACAGATTTCATCAAAGTCAGAGAGTATTTCTGCATTGATAATCGGGAAGTTGACAATATTGACATCATCACTCAAGATACACCCTTCTCCATTATCTACAACAAGGGTAATATTTGTTGTTGTGATTTCATCAACCTCAGTAGCTTCGACTGAGATGGTTTCAGAGACCTCGTTCGTCGACCATTGATAATTGACAAACTGCCCATCTATTGGAGAAAGTGTAATAGTTTCTCCTGGACACAGCGGAATGTCTTCACCCAACTCTAATGGATCAATAAAGCTTTCCAATACATTACTTACAAGAGTATCGGTACAATTACCTTCTGCAACAATCACCACTTGATAGAGTCCACCTTCAGTGACGACAATGTTGTCATCCATAGCACCAATAATGATATTGTCATTGAGTGACCAGACATAGGAATAATCTTCACTATCTGCTTGGACTTCTAAGTTGATTGATTCTCCACTACAAATGAGATCGTCACTAAGAGGCACAACTTGAGGACTTGGAGTAGTTGAGACTGTGACTGAGCCAATGACTGCACAGTCTGGATTAGTATCGTAGACTGATACAAAGTACTCTCCTTCCTGATTGACTATGAATTCACTTTCAGTAGTGGTTCCAAGTACTATATTACCTAAGAACCAAGTATGATTTAATCCATCAAGTTCTGTATCAAGTAAAATGTCTTCACCTTCACATCCAACTACATTATCTAAATTGACGACAGGTGATTCTGAGTAATTTACAATAAAAGAATCAATGCTAGTACAGCCACTATTATTATGGAAGAGTTCAACATAGTATGTACCGTTAGAATTGACATCAATAAATAAATTTGTATCAAAGGGTTCTTCTGCTAAGTCCTCATACCAATTAAAGATTACCAATTCGTTAGGGTCATCACCTGAAGCAAATATCCTAAGGAATTCGCCACTACAGACATTTACAGTATCTCCAACGACTGTTGCAGGAGTAGCTCCACTTGAAAATTGTAAATTGATATCAGTATTGACAATATTGATGCCGACCATGGTACTTGCGCTACATCCAAATGCGTCAGTTGCCGTAAATGTATAAAATCCTGCTTCATCAAATGTCACTTCAGGTTCGTTCACAATTACTACATCGTCTAGTGACCATTGATAGCTTACGTCACTTTCAATATCATCAGGTACGATTGTAACACTATTCCCTTCACCGCAAATGTACTCTCTGAATGGGACATCTAACTCAGGCGATGGATTCTTGTTGACTTCTATTGTGTCTCTTGCAATACAATCTCCACGTTGTGTTTCAGCAATGTAAAATCCTGTTGCTCCTGGATTGCATTCTAGAATAAATCCAGATGGTATGATTCCATTTGGCAAGTCAGGTAATCCATTTGGATTATAATACCAAGCTACTTCCTGCGCCTCGGTTAGAGGTTCGATACTCAAGTTGTCACTATCACATACAACAGTATCTTGACCAATATCTACTGGGAAGGTAGGTGATAAGATTACTTCAATCGTATCTGTGTTTACGCAGTTGTCATCATTTATGGTCTCAGCTATGTAGGTGCCGCTGACGTTAACTGTAAATTCGTCATCGCCACCTTCCTCTAGGTTGATTTCATCTTGATACCAATTGAAGAGAGCATCTTCATTACTTGCGTCTAATACAATCAAATCTCCTTCACATCCTGACCTATCATCACCAAGAAGTACTATTGGGAGTTCACTCAATACTACAGCAACTGTATCCCTTGCTATACAAGTACTGATTCCAACTTGAGCAATGACCTCACCTGGTGTGTCAATTGTAACAAAGGCTTCTGTTACATCTATTAATGTATCACCATTCAATGTCCAGTTAATATCTGTAAAGTTAGATTCTGAAAAGATTGTAACATTTCCATCTTGGCAAAATCTTACCTCATCTTCAGGAATTGAAATTGTTGGTGTTTCTACAAATTCTAATAAGACTTCATCTGTAAAACTACATCCAGTATCACCATCACTTACCGTTAATGAATAGACACCAGTTCCATTGTCACCGTTCAATTGTATTGCACCTTCAACACCTATTTCTGTGTTGTCTGGTGCAGTCCAACTAAATTCAGGGTTGGTGATGAATACTTCATCGGTTACATCAAGTGCAATGTCTTCACCAATGCAAGTTGCTTGGTCATCACCCAACTCAAATATAGGTACTGCAACTAAGGCCAAATTGAATGTATCAAAGGACTTACAACCCGGTTGACTAGTTACTTCAAGTGTATACTGACCAGGTTCAGTTATAAAGATTCCACTACTATTTGAATCCTCGATATCCAACATATTAAGCTGCCATTCATAATTGCCATTTATTGATGTTGTTTCTAATAAGAGTTCTTCAAATTGGCAAATTGTAGTATCTGCTTGAAGTGAAGTAATTGGATTTTCGGTTATTGTTACATCAACAATAGCTATCGTGCTACACCCTCCATCATCCATAACTGTAACTTGGTAAGTTCCAGTTACTGTAGGGAGGAAGGTATTAGTATTGCTGAGAGATATTGCCGTATTAGTAACTTCTGCCCAATCGAATTGATTGCCAGTATTTGTTATAACCATGATTGGTTCTATGTCTTCCTCACAAAATTCAATAACATTTGGATCTATGACTGCTGTGAGTTGATTGTCACCTACTAATTGAATAGGATTTTCATCATAATCAACACTACATTCGTTACTTGACTGCACTGAAATCTTAACCAAACCCGGAGTTAAATTTTCAAACAAACCAGTCGCATTTGTGATGTCAGGATTAGTAGGAGTACTTAGGATATAAGTAAAGTCACCACTGTTCGTTGTTGTTACTTGAATAGTTCCATCGGGTGTAGTACATCCAGTAGGCATTTGTAGAGTGACCTCATCAATTACTGGGATCTGTGATGGAGAGGTTATTTCTATTTCTTGAACATAGACACAAGTTGGGTCTTCTATTATTGAAACTTCTATTGGCAATGTACTTCCGTTAACTGGATTGCTTATTACTACAGTCTGAGGACTCGAAGTTACTGGGAATGACTCACTATTAACTAGCAAAGTACTTCCTGGAGGTTGATTCGCGTAAGAAATATCAAGTGTGATGTTAAATGTTGAATTTTCAGAACAAGGCTCAACTTCTGAGACTTGTACATCAAAAATGCTGCATCCTCCTTCAATCGCTAATGGCCTAGAATTAGTAGATGTAAATAGACATCCTCCACTAGCTAGTATTTCATTTAAAGACATTCCTAACCAGTCTGTTGGAGTTTGATTTAATGGCGGTTCTTCACCAGTAGCCTTATAATGCACTCCATAGACTTGGTAATCCCCACCTGGTAAGCTAGTAAAGTCTGCTACATCACTCACTCCCAAGATTGTGTTAGACACATTATTAATTGCGATGAAGGTGTAAGCATACTCTTCATCAGCATTGGCTTGAGAGACGATGTTACCTGTTCCTGTGACAGTATAGTTTAGATTATGACTTGTACCAAGTGAAAATGTAAAAGAGAGCATTCGATAATTGACACACCGTTCTAGAAATACAACTATCACATTTGAAAAGGATGATTCTGTAGTTCCAGGGTTAGATGAACTTTCAACTACACCAGAAGTGAGAAAACTTGTACATGGGTCTGAGTCAATGAAATTGTCGGCCGTATGCACTGACATACCTCTAGTTGCAGAACTTGATTTAACGAATGTATAAACTCCTGTCTCGGTCACTTGAAAGTCATAAAGATCTCGAGTACTATTAGCAAATATTTCGCAATTCCCAGAGAGGTCTCTTCTGACAATTGGTCCAAATGCATCTAGGGCATCAATTCTAGATTCAATACTATTACTGAAGTCACCTAGGCTAAATGAATCATCGAGATCAAGTATCGGGTCTCCACTTTCTGCTTCGACTCGATCGACATTACAAAGAAAACTGCTAGATCCATTACACAACGATTGGATTGTTTGATCAGAATTGTTGATGTCATAAAACTGGACACACTCATTATCAGTACAAATGATCATAATTCTAGCTTCGTCTGTGGCAGGAATCCCCTGAGGCAAAGTGACAGTCACTGTTTCATTAGCGACAAGATCAGCATCTGCATATGGAACATTCTCAGCTAGGACTAAATCAAAAGTTACCCCTCCATCTGAAGAGAGTAAAATATCGACGTTGTCACAAAGATCTTCAGTCCCATTAACATCCCATTCTATCTCTATTTCTTGGCCAGCAACGAGATCAGGTACACCGGTCGGAAAGAGATTAAGTGGTCCATCACTATCTACATCTACATTGACTTCGTCAATTGCGACAGCTGTATGGTTAATATTATTGTCTCTTACCGTCAATCTCAGTGTAGTTTCCCTACTTCTTCTAGACAGTACTTCGAAGACATTTGACGTCCCTGATAATACTGTTGATAACTGAGGAATATATCTTGTAGGTGTATTTGTTGGTGGAAAACTTCTCCAAAGTGGAGCCCTGCTATCGTTAGCAGCTGAAGTACCAAATTTTCCTTGAGTGGGATTGATTCCTTCACCATCTTCATCATATTGTTCCCAACAATAAGTCAGTTCATCATTTTCGTTTTCATCAGAACCAGCACCAGTAATAATAAAAGGCGTGTTAACTGGGATAGAATACTCTAGGCCACATGGGTTAGCATCACTTGAAGGAATTTCATTATCAAAGTCGGTATTGGTATAACAATCACCAGTACTTGCCATCCTATCAATCATTTGATTGAGGCTCCTGACATGAAAATAATCATCAGCAACACCACCAGATGGAATGTTGTTATCTGATTGACAGATACCATTATATGACATAATAGTTGTACCACTCGCGATCTCATATGCACTGTTGAGAGAGATTGCATCATCACAGTTACTTCCTTCACCATTAAATGTATGTTCTGCTCCAAACATGTGGCCAAACTCATGAGATGCTAAACTAATAAAGCCTGTACTTTGATTATTGAAGCTGCCACTCCATCCACCTGCTTTGGTGCTTCTACAGATTGCATCGAGGAATGCAACACCTCCACCTGACCAATCCGCGATTCCACCATTAATCGTAGTATTTGTATTGTGGAAAACATGTCCGATATCATAATCTGCTTCATCGTACAACGCCGTAATTGCATCAATTGCCTGAGCTGGTCTTCCGTCACCTCCAGCTTGATCAGGTGTAAATGGATCTGTATTTGGATTATTATAAATTTCAAAATCAACGAGATCAAAATCTACACTTAAGTTGTTTTTGAATATTGTAGAGACTCCGTTGACAGCAAAATTAAGCCAAGCCAGCACTCCAGTAAAAGTCCCTCCATTTGCATTATAGTACTCACCTGTTGTCACTGCCACTAACCGATAGGTCCTCA
>Ga0114957_1001309_pt1 | contig 27775 bp, 23 predicted proteins | sample BantaG_FD_87175 | JGI IMG/M metagenome (GOLD analysis project Ga0114957, IMG submission 87175) | Marine algal microbial communities from Bantry Bay, Ireland - BantryBay_4 metaG | ecosystem: Host-associated > Algae > Red algae > Unclassified | place: Bantry Bay, Ireland | collected 2014-11-21
AAAGGCTGAATCAACTAAACTGATATGCCGATAATTGCTCAACATACCCGTCTCCCGATCAAAATCGTGAATCATGATATCGGTATCCGGATCGTAGTATACGTAAGTCGTTCCATCTGGTGAGAATACGGCTTGACCTCCTCCTGATCCTGTATTGAAAATGGGCGCTCCTATCGACTGTTCGAAAGGTCCTAGTATGGTGTCTGGCTGAAGCAAGAATTTATAATACAAATTGGTATCTTGCTTATGTACAAAGAACCACCAATCTTCATTATTGATATGTTTTGTAGCCGTTAAATCAGATGACACTAAAGTATCTTGTAAAATGATGACATTTTTTTCTACTACTGATCCTTGGGATCCTAGGGAGGAATTAATCTTTGAATAATAAAGGCTATAGGGATATATCGCTTGATAAGGCGAGTCAGGGTAAATTAATTTAACGCGATCTTTATGTAACAAATAATAAATATCTTCATCAGAGGTTGGCAAAATAACAGCATCTCCATCAGAAGGAAAACCTCCGTAATTTGTACACCAATCATCATGAACGGGTCCAGGATTTATTCCTGCTCCGTTATTCAACACTAAATTATCTGGCCCTTCAATTCTACAACCATTAGTATAAAATAGTAGATTACCTTCTGCATCACAAATACTCGCATTATAAGAGGATATATCTAACGTCCTATAAACTCGGTCAATATTTGGCGGAGATGTATTGAAATCAAAATTTACACCACCAAAGCATGTGTCTGGAGTGTTATTATTATAACCAAATAACCAGGTATAATCGTGCTTTTGAGCAGTGAGTTCTGCTAAGGGCAAAAGGCAGAGTAGTATTAGCAAGTTTTTTATTTTTTTCATATTCCCACGATTTATGATTGACAAATATGAAAGATCATTCTCCCATATTAGTCAATCAATTTATTTTACTTACTAAGTATTGCTTTAAAATAATAATCAGGCTGAGTTGATGATGACAATTTTCCTTGGTAAATACCAGAAGGTAACTTACTGACATCAATCGTAGCAGAATTTTGTTGCTTAACAGAATATCGAAGTAATTCGCGTCCATTTACGTCTGTTAAAACAATCATTCCATCTTCTAGTAAATCTGGCCATCGAATTTCAATCACTGAAGTTGCAGGATTAGGATACACTTTAATTTCTGTTGCCAATTGTTTGGTTCCTCCATAATTATTCATTTGCAATCCAGGAGATATCATACAAAGTGCCTCATCATCAAATGTATAGATTGAATCTGTCAAAACCAATAAACCTCTTGCCTGAAACACTGCATCACCACCAGATAAGGGACATTGATGGGCAACAGACTCAATGGCCAGCAATTGCACATCATTTAATGTTTCTGATTCAGAAAGTAAAAAATCAAAATAGATATTATTAACATCCCTTTTATTTTGTTCGTGTGTCGAGCTCACCTGAACCGCGTTATTACTGATCAGTAGATCAGGAAGCAGATTCATAACCAGCTTTTTTCTTGCTTTGTAAATAGTATTAATGGTCTCATTTATCTGATTTAACTCGTTATTTATTTCGTCTAAATCGTCTAATGGAAACTCATAAAAAGGAATACCAGCCACTGCCCATTCACTACGAATTACTTGAATAGAATCTTGCAAATTTGTTTTATTTTCGTAAGCCATCTGCAAAGTAGTTTTATCTGTCGATGAGAACTGAAGCGCTGTTTTTAAATCATCATTAATCTTGAAAAACTGGCCGATGCTGCTCCCCTCATTTGTTTGTAGAAATTCAGAGAATTCCGGAGGTACTGTCGTTGAATTCTGAAGACGTTCATATAGATGCTCCGCTCCCGTCCAATTAACAGCCGCTGAGTACAGTCCTGCGTTTAGACTTCCATCTTTTATTTTTTCGTCCACCGTTGAATCTGGGCCAGGAGGCAGTAATCCTGGTATATAACAGCCAATTTCTGGACAGGTAAAGGTTTCTTGGAAAATATTTCCTGGCAGAAACCAAGCTCCCGAGGCTTGCCAATTTATAGGAACATAGTTATTTCCATTTCCTAAATTATTGCTTACCAGATAACGAGAATCTTCTACATTCTGAGGTAATGGGTCATAATGAATAGCATCGAAACCACTCGAGTTGAGGTTATTGAAAATATTTCCGTGCATATCATCAAACGCCCCCTCTGGTTGACGGCCAGTGACAGCAAAGCTACTATTGGGATTAAGTCCATATACCAAGTCTACATTATCCCCCATGAAATCATTGCCTCTAATTTTAGAGCTCTCGCATAATCCGAACACTTGCAAACTGCGGTCACTGGAATTTAAGAAGTTACAACCTATTCTTGAGTTATAGGAACCTGAAAGTAATATTCCTGCAACACCTCCGCTTATATTATTACAATCAATATGATTAAACTTACCTCCGTTTAAAACTACTGTATTTTTATTATTTGTCCAATTTAAAATATCACTATTTTCCTTAAGTAGAATATTTTCGCAATTATTTATTTCTATGCAATTAGTCCCTCCTTCCATAAGAATAATTTCATTAGAATTGACATTAAAATTATCTCCAACATCAAAATTATTAGACAGTCGAATAGCATGGCCTGCTGAGGTACCTGTTTTATAGATAAGTGGATTGCTATAAATGTCTGCAAACTCATATGCCATATTAAAAACATCAATTCCAATTAAACTAGATTGTATATCGCACGCTGAAATTGCCATTTCACCACTAAACACACCCGAATTTCTTATCCCTCTTGGAGCTTCAAAATCATATTTATCAATATCGATATCCGAATTGTGAGCATAAACTCCATATCCCCCATCAACAAGCATCTTGTTATTTTGGGTAAATGAATTGTTCTTCAATGATAGCGTGCTCAAATCATAAACTCCAATACCCATATATTTCATGTCCTCGAAATGAACTGCATAAACATCCAAATCAGTATTCATTGCTGCAATTCCGACATGCAGTCCACGGAACACAGAACCTACGAAAAAAGAACCCGCAAAAATGTTTGAAATCTGTGTATATTGCATATCATTCAATCTCATTCCTGCTGAAAAATTATTATAGGCATTTTCATCCCTAATAAAATTATTCCCCTCTACTATCAAATCTATTTCATTTTTAGAACTACCATTGTCTTCAGTTACCACAGCATTGCCATTATTTAAAAAAATGTTACCACGAAGATCAACAAGCGTTGGATTTAATGTGGCATCATCATTCTTATTAACAAATAGCGCATTCTCCCCATCTTCGATTTGAGCCAAAACAAATTGAACATTCGCACCTTCTCTTACCTCAATCTTGTCCCAGACACTTCCACAACCATACACTAGGCTTTTAGCATCTGTAAAAAAATTACCCAGGATTCTAAACGTAACACCTGGCTCAACTATAATTTTAGCATTAGCCTTCATTACTATTTCAGAAACACCTAAATTTGTATTCGCAACAAAATCATAATCTTCATCAATTACTAATGTTCCATCTAGTACTACATATTGAGGTGTCGTTGATGCTTGAGATGGAGGTAACAAAGGACCTGCCGGACCTCCAGGAACTCCATAAAGATCTGATAGTAAAACTTGAGTACCAGGACTTCCAATCTCTTGAAAATTGTTCGGTGCAACAATTACCTCTGAAAAAACAGGATCACCATCCAAGTAAACTACTACATTAAAGCTAGATGGTCCTGGACTTAACATTTGCCCCGACAAACATGTTGAGATACTTGCACCTTGTACAGCTCCAAATGTTCCTGTTTGATAAAATGGTCCAACTGGAGTAAAATCACCAGGATCTTGTACATCAAAATAAGTTGAAGGTTGAACAGGACCTATCAAAACATTTACCAAGCCATCTAGACCGAGCATTTGCACACAAAATTCTGTTTGTTTATCACACTCACTATATGTATGTGAAAAATTAGCTGTAATAACTTGTGAAAAAAGTGAAGTGGAGAGAAAGAGAGAGATGACACACAGCAATATGACTGATTTTATTTGTCGTGTGTGTGTGTGTGTAAAAGGGTTCCGAATACACTTAAATAAGTTCGTAATTTTTTCATGAATTCAAATTTAAAATTATAAAAATAACTCAACAGCAGCTCGCCATTAAAGTCGATTAAATAAAACTTGAAATCCCGATAAAGCTAAAAAAAAGGACTTTTTATTAAAGCTTTTATTGTGAATAGAAGCTACTCACATTACAATAATAACAAAATTTACCCATAAAAAAAAATCCCGAACCTGTCAACAGACAAGTTCGGGATTGCTTTTTAAGTCGAAGTCAAAGTCAAGGTCAAAGTTTTCCCGCGATCACGTACCACTTTGACTTCGACTTTGACTTTAACTTTGACTTAATCACTCAGTAATAACAACCTTACGAGCCAAACGCTCCCCTCCTATCTCCACAACCAGAATATAAGTACCCGCTGCCACACCTCTAATATCAACCGGCAAGTCAACCCGCTGACCACGTTGAGGAGAATAGCTGGCTATATTTTGCCCCAGCAAATCAAATATTTTGACCTGAGCTTCCATCGTCTGATCGAATTCCATCACCACCTGGAACAAACCAGAAGATGGATTCGGACGAATGTCAAAACTCAGGAGTTCTTCAATATTATTAAGTGACGTTGGAAGCATAACTTCCACCGTTCCTTCAGCGGTACAACCATTGGCATCTGTTACTGTAACAGTGTACGAGCCAACTTCCAAATCGGCAACTGTGGCCGTTTGATGCCCCGTAGCCCATTGGTAAGAATATGGCGATGTTCCACCAGTAGGTTGTGCAGAAGCCGTACCATCTTCCAAATTAAATACCGGAGTGGAACTCATATTTGGTTGCAACAGATTCGGTTCTTCCACCACAATGGTGATTCCAAAGTTGCAGTCATTTGCATCAGAAATCAACACCGTATATTCTCCCGGAGGCAAGTCGTATAAGTCTTCCTCAGTCGCTCCATTTGACCAGTTGATTTCGTAGGGTTCTGCTGCAGTTATGATCGACAAATCAATATGACCATTGGTATCACCAAAACAGGAAACACCGTCCACTTCATGCTCAATACTAATGCCTTCTGCCGGATCAACAAAAACAGAATTGGTGTTGGTACAACCAAAGTCATCGGTTATTGTAACTGTATAGGTGCCTTGTGGGTTTTGTGTAATCGCCTGAGTTGTTTCACCAGTATTCCACAAGTAAGTGTAGTCTCCAGAACCTCCTACCGGTGATGCAATTATACTAGCGCCACCAGAAACACAATCATCAGAGGTTCCAAAAGTGATACTCAACTCTCCAAAAACATTTACGGTAACGGCATGAATACTATCACAACCATTGAAGCCGTCATAGGTATTTTCGACCACCGCAGACTGGAAATATTGAGTGCCCTCATATTCACCTCCGTAACAAATTTGTACGTCTTCTGAAGTCATGGATACCGTTCCGGAAGACACCACTACCTGATCTTCACCGGTACAACCTGTGCCATCTGAAACAATAACAGTATAGGTTCCGGCATCTGTAACAACAATGGATGCGGTCTCTTCTCCATTCGACCATTCATACCCCGGATGGTTGCCAGAAGCCGATAAAGTTCCGGGTGTGCCTTCGCAAATAGCGAGGCTTCCTGTTATCTCTGTTTCGAGTCCATCTGTTTCTTCTATAATAATTTCTTCTTCTCCAGTACAACCGCTGGCATCTGTTACCAATACAGAATAAGTTCCTGGCGTGTTGACATCAATCGTTTGAGTAGTAGCACCCGTTGACCATAAATAGTCGACATAAGCTCCGGCATCTAAGGTTGTTGAAAATCCAGTACAAAAAACGGTGGATCCCTGAATATTAGGTACCAAAAAGTCCACTTCATCTACATCAATAGTTACATAGCCATCACAGCCAGTAGCGTTGTAAATCGTGACACTGTAATCAGAATTATCATCTACTTCAATGCTTGAAGTTGTTTCACCGGTTGACCATTCATAAGTATATCCAGGACCAGTAGCCGCCTGAATCGTCAGCGTACTTCCGGTGCACCGAAACATTTGTTCAGGTAATTCCGGATCGACCCAAACACCGAGACAAGGCCCCGGTTCGAAGTGTGCCGTAATAAATTCGAGCGTATCCAGGGTGAATGCAATACCAGGAGAGAGCGGACCAGGTGTATAAGGATTATTCTGCACTTCCCAGTTGACAAACAACCAGTCTTCTTCAGGTATCGCCGTCATGTTGACGCCGATGCCACCAAAGTAAGTGGTCAACCAAGGATAGTTAATACCTATCGTTGTGTTTGCTTGTACAAATCCGCCACCGGGAGGATCAACTTCAATCACCAATTCCCAGGGACCGCTTAGCCCTTCATCTTCATAACAGTCAACAATTGCTGCATCAATGATCACACAACGTTCCTCTATAAAATCGCGCATGGTTTGTACATTTTCTTCCCAGCCTGCCATCGTACCACCCCATCGATCTACCTGACGTTGCATTTCAGGTGCAATAAGTCCGGTCATTTCATCCAGCAATGGCAGCATATAATCGCAGTTGAAATACAGGTTATTTAAATCTGCGTAGCGGTTGATATAAAGTCCGAAGAAATCTTCATTTTCCAGTAGTGCGTTTAGGATGGGCACGTGGCCTTGTCCACCAGGGTTACCCAAAATTTCAGGGTTACAGGGGTCGGCCAAAGGCGATTGGTCTGGCACACCGGTATAGTTGATGTAGTGACCAAACGTGGCATCTTCATCCCAGAGTGAGTATTGCCATTTTAGTGCACCTCCGTTTGGATCGCGACCTCGCCACCAGGAAGTATTCCAGTTGAGCCAGTCACTCGATACAATATGAGCATGCAAAATCATGTAATCAATTAAGCTCAACATGTTCAATTCTCCAGCAACATAATTGTAGTCAGCCGGATTGGTCATATCATTGTTAAGAATATAATCGACCAGGGCATCCCAATCATCTGCGCTTCCATATTCTGCCCAGGTTCCTCCCCAGGTTTTGATATAATCAATATCGTCACGACCTTGATTGTAATAGTGTTCTGTGAAGTCATGATCATCTACTTTTTCGCGAATGTCGTAGACCCCCCAGTATTCTCCATTCACGTACATCACGCAAGAGCGGTGGGTTCTTTCGTCCATTTCCATTCCGGCATGTTGCGCTAACGTATGTACGTAGGAGTCCCGAATATGCGCACCATCTTCGAATGGATAGTTATCATTTGCCGCAGCTTTTAAAATCACTCGTTGAAATTTGGTACGATCTGAAATTGCTTCATCAAACAATTGATATTTGATGGCATAGTCGTCACCAAACTGATCACGGGTGATGTAATCGATTCCTCTTTGGTCATAAGCCCATGAGTCATTTCCGTGCTTGTTGAATTCTCCGGTACAGTCAGCTACGCGGTCTCCAGTCTCATCAAACATTTCAAAGGTTCCTTCCGGAGTATTTTGAGTTCCACCCATTAAATCCTCCAATTCATCACCAGAGATGGAAACAACAGGTAGTGTATGAACTTCATCCACAAAGTAAGTGTGGTAATTGGTATGACTTGGCAGAAGTGTTGGGTCCGCATCGTAAGCTACTGCACGAACAATCGCCGTTGCACTTAGCGTAAAAGGGCCGGTGTATGGCGTATCGGAATCATCTGGTTCAGAACCATCGGTGGTATAATAAGTGGTTGCAGATGGATTATCATTACTCAATTCCACGGTAACTGATCCGGTATAAAAACCAGCAACTGGTGCGATGATTGGTTTTGGAACATAATCAGTAAAGGTCGCACCGTTAGGTCCGTTGGGTGTTGGGTTGGTTGCAACCGCAAAGTCGCCCGTACCATCCGGACTTCGTGCCCAGGAATGATTTTTTTGGTTAGGGGTATTGATTTGATAGGAATCAATAATGTTTAAATCCTGATCTGAAAGAATGATCCATTCATTGTCGGTTTGTCGCAGTTTAAAATCTGCGTGAATGTTTGTGCCATCATAAGAATCATTTCCGGTTGCATAAATAATGCGGAAACTATTTGCACCTATAGTGATGCCCGCCGGAAAAATAAACTTATCAAGATTGTCGTCATTGTCAGTCATGTGATAGCCAGACAAGTCGAGTGGGATATTCCCCGTGTTATAAATCTCAATCCAATCAACACTATTGTTTCCAAAATTGTCAGCCAGGTTTTCATAATTCGCTCCTGAAAATTCGTTAATAACAAGTTGGGCATTGGTGCTAATACTACATAAAGTACTTAGGGTAAATAAGAAAACAATCGGGTGTCTGAAAAATTTCATATACGTGTTTTTAGATTTAAATCTGGTTGAGCAAAAAGATTTTTCTTGCTTCACCTAAAATTACACAAAGTCTGAGATTTGGCCTACTTTTTTTTCTGTAAAAGTCCCCTAGCATACGAAGTATTTCAACCGTACTGACTTTCAGCTTGTTAGAGCTTCTTTACACATTTTTTGAAGGGTTAGAAATTACGTTTTGACGTGAATTCTACGTTTGGAAATTTAATTGGCGGATGCCTTTTAACTAACGCATCAATAGGGTGACCCCGATTTGTTCTTCCTTCATAAAGATACCATTTTGCGTAATCCACGCTGCTCTTAAGACATAAGCGTAGACAGCAGTCGGACAAACGCTGCCTTTCAGAGTACCGTTCCAGCTCTCCTCCAGGCTTTTACTTCCGTAAACCTGATTGCCCCAGCGATCAAATATTTGAAGGTCAAATTGAAAAAACTGGCAGTCAGAAAAGACTTGGAATTGGTCAGTTTATTGTAATTGGGATTAGATCCGGAGCCTTTGACATTGGGATTTTCAATAACAGCCAACGTTGTGGGTGAAGTGAAATACCCTTCCTGAATGAGAAAATGCCGGGCTTCTACAGCGGAGCTGTAAGCCAACCTTTATGGAATTGTTCTTTGGGCGCGGGAACCTGACTCCTGACTCCTCTATCTAATCAGGAGAACTCCGCCTTTTTTCTTTAGGCGAACGGTCTGTCCTTTTTGATTATAAGCATAATTGATAACGTAGACGTAGCCGGCGTTTTGGCCTACGGTTCCGTCTTTGCCCATGCCGCTCCAGGCATTGTCGATGGCGTTGCTTTCGAAGACGAGGAGGCCGTAGCGGTTGTATATTTGGAGATTATAGTCTGTTAATTCGCAACCGGATATGGGGCGGAAAAAATCGTTGTTGCCATCGAAGTTGGGGGTGAAGGCGTTGGGGACGTGCATGCAGGATTCGCAGGAGGTGACGATTATGGTATCGCGGAGCAGGCAAAAATCGGCGCGTACTTCAACCCAGTATTCTCCGGGGCCGGTGATGAGAAAGGTTGAATCGGTGGAGTCGTCTTGCCAGCGGTAGGTGGCCCGTTCGCGTGTTGCGTCAAGCAGGCAAACCTGGCCTTCGCAAAGTACGGTGTTGTCACCTAAATCAATCGCCTCAATTTCTTTGAAAAGAATAGCAACGGTGTCTTGCAACAAACAATTTTCGATGGTGGTTTCTACCCAATAAGTTCCTGATTCGTTGATGGCTAATTCGCTTCCGGTGGAACCATCGGACCACATAAAACTGGCGCCGGAGACTCCAGGGTCAATAATGTGAAATCCTTCACCACAGATAGTTACGTCTTCTCCTAAACTAAATTCGGGAGCCGTATATGCTACTTCTATTTCATCCGAGAAAGTACAGCCGCTAAGGGTGCCTTCTACTGTGTAAGTACCTGGTTGGCTGACTTCATAAAGTGGACCAGTAGTTCCGTCCTGCCATTGATAAGCTACGTTGGGAACTCCAGTCAGGGTGGCGTCCAATGTTACGGATTCGCCAGCGCACAAAAGAGTGTCATTCCCAATATTCAGACTTTCGGTAGGATAAAATATGTCGATGGTATCTTTAAAAATACAGCCTTCACGGAATACCTGAACAGAATACTCGCCGGGTGTTGAAACGACCAGATCAAAGTTGGTGGAACCGTCCTGCCATTCGTAGGCGGCGTTTGGTTGAGTGGCATCCAATGTCAAGGTTGCTCCGGTACACAAGAGGGTATCATTACCTAGTTCCAGCGTATTTTCAATAGGTATCAACTTCACTACCCAATAATCACGTCCGCCATTGTTGCCACCTACATCCAAGTCATCCGATTCGGAGTAGCCGACCATTATGTAGCCCCCATCGTTTGCTTGTCGCAATGCATAGGCGCGATCTCTGTCGGTTCCTCCAAAATTCTTTTCCCATTCGAGGAAACCATCAACACTGAGTTTCACCAACCAGTAATCTTCGTTTCCATAATTGTCACTTACATCACCATCACTTGACAGCGCATATCCTGCCAAAATGTACCCCCCATCGAATGCTTCCTGCAAACCAAAAGCAGTTTCTGTGGCAGCCCCACCAAAGGTATTTTCCCATTGAAAATTACCATTGGCGTCTATTTTTACGATCCAGTAATCTGTTCCACCATTGTTATTTCCTACGTCAATACCAACTGAAAAAGTATACCCCCCTATAATGTAACCGCCATCACTTGCCGGTGCAATATGGTAAGCACGCTCTTCTGCTTCTCCTCCCAGATTAGACTCCCATTCTATATTCCCATTCGCATCTGTTTTTACAATCCAATAGTCGTATAAACCATTATTGCTTGACACATCGGTATCTACAGAGAACGAAGATCCTGCAAGAGCGAAACCTCCGTCAGTTGTTTCGGTAACAGAGTAGGCAAAGTCAGCGCCTGTACCTCCATAATTTTTTTCCCAGACTAAATTTCCGGTAGCATCTAATTTGAGCATCCAATAATCGAAGTTGCCATAGTTATTAGCAACATCACCCGATTGTGAATCGGAATATCCGGCTACGATGTAACCACCGTCTGTGGTTTGTTGTACGGTTTCTGCACGGTCGTTGTCGGAGCCGCCGAAGTTTCGATCCCATTCGATATCTCCTGTCGCGTTGAGTTTAATTATCCAGACATCTTCGCCGCCGTTGTTGCCTGATACATCTCCGTTGGATGAGGTAGATGCTCCGGCCACTATGTATCCGCCATCGGTTGTTTGCCAGATTTCAGATGCCTGGTCGGTATCGGAACCTCCGTAAGATTTTTCCCATTCGAGTTCTCCCAGTTCATCTAGTTTTAGTATCCAGAAATCCCAGCTGCCATTGTTAGCGGTGACGTCTCCGTCTATTGATTCAGAGTAGCCAGCTACGATGTAACCACCGTCATCAGTTTGTCGGATTGATCTGGCCCAGTCGCGGAGTGAGCCGCCGTAGTTGTGTTCCCATTCTATTTCGAGGCAGTCGGTTTGGGCGTTTGCAGGGAGCGTTGGGAAGAGGAGGACAAGTGCGAGTACCCTAACGGTAGCTATGGTACTAACGGCTATTTTTTTGATGTGTTTGTTCATATTGTGGGCAAGTTTTGGCTTGCGGGGTAAAGATAGGGGTTTTGGAGGGGAATTTTGGGGGACTTAGGGCTTTGTCGGATTGGAGTCACAGGGTGCAGCCTGTCTTGCTGGTGTCAGGCCAGATAGACTCCGCTATAGAAACAAACTCTTTTAAGTAGTTAGAAGATTAAAAGGTGTAGCATTTTATGTTTTGTCCTCCTCTACCCTTTCGGCCGGGCCAGCTTAGTTTGAAGGGGTTTACTTTTATTCCTACATAGAAATCGGTGCCGGTGAACTCGTCTTGTTTGAAAAAGGAAGTCAGGTTTTCGGAGCCGAAGGTCAGGAAGCCGAGGCGGGCGGCGGCTCCTACGCGTTGCTTGCTGTAGTTGAGCAAGGTGATGGGGAGCATGGCTCCGAATCGGCGACGTTCGTAGCGTGGGGTTAGGGCTATTAAGTTATCGCGGGTGATGTTGTTTTCTCCAATTGGGACGGACTGGATGGCTAAGGCATTTACATAAACGTTGTCGGTTAGGCGATAGTCGATGTAGACGGTCAGGGCAGTTGGGAGCCAAATTTTAAAATCTTTTGATGCTTCTGATGAATTGGCATTATTAAGCAATTGCTCGCTGATGATTCTTGTTTGTTCCTGAATATTTGCACCAGCTTCGACGGCATCGAGGTCGAGATTGGCTAAGGTATTGGTGGTGATTTGGTGTTTTTCTGCGTGGTTGAAAAAGCGGATGCGGCCGAGGTCGTTTAGGGATAGTCCGGTTTTCCATTGATAGTTATTTAAGTCGCCTTTGATGTAGCTGAATCCGAGATCCAGGCCGATGCCTCCTCCATTATGACTTAGATCAAACGACTCGCCATCGATATTGGAATTTGTGAAAGCGAACTCTACATCAAGTGTTTGAAATTCGAGTTCATCTTCTGTGAGTTTGCTCATGTCGACGGTTGATTTATTGTTGAAATAAACCGCAACGAACTTTTAGAGCGTCTATAGTTTAGCTGCAAACGAACGGTTATAGTTGCTTTAGTAGGATATGGTTGGGGTAGCTGTTTTGTTTTACGGTGAAGTCGGCCATGCCGATGGATTTGTAGTTTTGTTTTTCGTAGAAGGTGATGGCTTGCTCATTTTTGTAGTAGACCCAGAGCCACATTTCTTTTTCGCCTTTTGCTTTGGCGATGGCTTCTATTTTTGTGTGTAACTGAAAACCTATTCCTTTTCCGTGGAAGTGATTTAAAACGTATAGCTTATCTAGCTTTGTAGCTGTTATGTTTTCGATGGGCGTCGTTTTGTTGTATTCTATTTTTACTATACCGATTGGGTTTTCTTTGTAAAGTGCTACCAGGAAGTCTGCCTCTTTTGAGTCCATCATTTTGATGAGGTTTTCTTCTGAAAACTGCTCATTTGTAAATTCTACGAACTCCGTGGTGACGCCTTCCAAGGCATAGGTGTGTATGTAAACTGCTTTTAGCAAAGTGGCCAGACGGGGTGCGTCGGAGGGGATTGGTTTTCTGTATGTGAATTCTTTGTAAGAAGTATCCATGTAAGGTATAAATAAGTAATTGTTTAATTAAAGGTAGCCGTTATTTTCTAGTCTACAAAAATTGGTCATCAATTAGCTTAGAGCTCCATCCGGATTTCATTCAAACTGAATCGGAATAGTTTGAAACAAAATAAAAATTATTACTGCAGACAGCAATAAGAAAATGACCATACTCAAAAGTGCATTCAGGGCTATTTTAGATTTAGTTTTAGCTGAGCTAAACACTTTTGCGTTCCATATAAAAATGAGCAAGGAAAAGAACAAAAACGAAAAACTCTCAATCGTTTCCGGAAAGAAATATTCGACGACATCCTGAATAGGGATAATCACCATGAAGAACGCAGAAGCCAAATACATGATTGAAACCAGGTGTTTTGTAAGCGATTGATTTTGCCTGATAAAGGTCAAATAAGAAGAAATAATTAATAGGGGTAAAAAGATAAACCAAAATACAAACTGAACAAATTTTATTTCCCATTAGCTTTCAAAATTTTAGCCATCTCTTCCATTCGTTTTTTTATACCGGGTATATTATTACAATGCAGCTCATTGCCTTCTTCACATGACTTCTCGGTGGCGAGTAATAACTTGTCATAAAGTTCCAACTCCAGGCCATAAAATTCATAATGCGATAGTGCTTGTTTGTATTTATAAGCCGCTTCAAAATAACTTTCACTTTCAAAAGCAGCATCGCCTTCATTTACCAAAGCCGTAAACTCTTTATACTTTTTCCCCAGGAATCTTTCCTTTTGTACTTCATCAGCGGAGTAGGTCGTATTTGCCGGAGCAAACTTTTTATTGTACCAGACAAAGAGACAGCCTATAAGGATCATCGCCATGATGGCATACTTCACGATGTTTCGGAGCATGGGATTGGGCTCCCAGTTCTCCGCATATTCTCTTTCTTCCGCCTTCCAATTATCATCAGTTGATGCTTCTTCCGAATTTCGGAATTTAAATTTCTTATTTTTTCTCAAGGTTGTTGTTTTTTAGTAGTCTCACTGAACGGTTAGGTTTTTATTCTATAAAATCACCATCTAACACATCATCAAAATCCTGATTAGAACCAGGTGGATGCTCCAATCGCTTTTTTGTATAAACGTACAATGCCCAACAAAGCAGGGCACCAAATGGAATAGCCACGAGACTCAGCATGAGTTCATCGTTTTCAGTTACGCTACGACCAAAACTTTCCATACAAACTACAATACCTATTGCTCCTACAAATTGTCCGGCGTAATAGGTAAGCACTCCAGCAATGGCATAACCCCAGCCGTGTTTACCATGTTTTTCAGCAAGCTTGTAATATGATTTTCCAATCCAGTATATCAGTATTAATCCTAACATTTCTTTTATTTTTCAGCAAGATACAATTTGCTTTTAATAATTCCTTTTAATACCAATACAAGATAAGCATTTTAAAAAAGAAGGTACCTATTCAGCTGGCCTTTTATAAACGCATGAATGGAATGACTTTTAGCAGGCAATCTGGTTGGATGTTACACACTCCATTCTAATTCGCATTCAAATTCGCACAGCCGCCCACAAAACCTCCACCGGATGCAAAGCCTCCTTCCCCACTCCATCCATGATCTGATGCCGACAGCTCGTCCCCGCAGCCGCAACAATCACCTCCGATTTCGCTTTCCGCAAAGCAGGAAATAAAACCAATTCACCAATCTGCTGACTTACCTCAAAGTGTTCCGCTTCATAGCCAAATGAGCCCGCCATGCCGCAGCAGCCTGATGGAATCAACTCTACTTCATAGTGCTTCGGTAAGGACAACATCCAAATAGATTGCTCTATATTTGACAAGGCTTTTTGATGACAATGGCCGTGCAGCAACACCTTTTTATGGTCGCTCACAAATCGATCCTGCGCAATATTTCCTGCTTCGATTTCATTGGCAATAAACTCCTCGATGGTGAATGTGTTTTCGGATAATTGTTTAGCGACAGCTACATTTTCCTTTTCCACTAGTCGAGGATACTCATCTCTGAAACTTAGAATCGCGGAGGGTTCTATGCCAATCAAAGGCGTATCATTTGTTATCACTTTCGAGAAAATGGCAACGTTTTTAATCGCTACTTTTTTGGCTATAGCTAAAAGGCCTTTTGACAGGGCGGCGCGGCCACTTTCTGCATGTTCTATCATTTTGACTTTATAACCCAAGGCATGCAACAATTGAATCGCTTTGACACCAACTGGCGTATCGTTGTAATTGGTAAACTCATCGCAAAACAGGTAGACTGTTTTTATAGGATTTGAAATTTGCTTAAGCGAAGCGTATTCTTTTTTGTACCATTTTTTGAGACTGCGTTTGTGGATTTTGGGGAGGCTTCTTCTGGGGGCTACCCCTAGGATTGACTTGGCGATTCCGCTGGTCAAACTGTTGGTCAATAAAAAATTATACAGACCTGGAAATAGAGATCCCAAACCGTTCAACTGGTTGATATAAGCGAAGGCTTTTGCCCGCAAGGGAACTCCATTGCTTTTGTAGTATTGATGTTGAAACTCTGCTTTCAGGCCTGCCATGTCTACGTTGGAGGGACATTCTGAAGTGCAGCCTTTGCAGGACAAACAGAGGTCCATCACTTCTTTGATTTCTTTATGATCGAAGGCGTTGGACTGGTTGCTTTGGGTCAAAAATTCTCTTAGGGTATTGGCTCGCGCGCGGGTAGTTTCTTTTTCATTTCGGGTAGCCTGATAGCTGGGACACATGGTTCCGCCGGAGAGGGGGAGCTTCCTGCAATCTCCTGAACCGTTGCACTTTTCGGCGGCACGCATAATGCCTCCTGTCGAAGAAAAATCGAGGAGGGTGTCAAACTTTTTGGTAGCTTGTCCGGGGACGTAGCGCAGGGAAGTGTTCATTTCCTCCGCGTCAATTATTTTTCCGGGATTAAAAATATTATGTTTATCCCAAACGTGTTTGAGTGCTTTGAACAACTGATAATTTTCCTGGCCCACCATCAGTGGAATGAAAGGTGCGCGCAAGCGGCCATCACCATGTTCACCACTAAGTGAGCCTTTATATTTTTTCACCAATTTAGCTGAAGCTAAACTGATCTCATAAAACTGTTGGACGTCTTTTGCTTTTTTCAAATCCAGGATGGGACGTAGGTGCAATTCACCGGCACCGGCATGTGCGTAGTAGACCGCCTCTTGTTCGAAACCTTTCATAATTTCAGTAAACGCTTTGATGTAATCTGCTAAATCCTCCACATCCACCGCCGTGTCTTCTACACAGGCTACGGCTTTTGAATCACCCGGAATATTGGCCAGCAAGCCTAGTCCTGCGCTTCTTAGTTTCCAAACTTTAGCCGTGTCTTTTCCTTTTACCATTGGAAAAGAATAACCAAGATTCTCCGCTTTCAAAATTTCAATTAATTTGGCAGCAGCAGCTTCCGCCTCCTCCATCGTATGGCCCCGAAACTCCACACACAGAACAGCCGCAGGATCTCCCTCAACAAAAAACCGCAGTGGCATAAAGGATGCATTCGCCCTGGTACAATCCAATATAATTTTGTCCATCAACTCCGACATCCATGGCCGCTGTTGCATGGCAAAAACATTTGCCTTGAGACTTTCATTGATGCTCTCAAAATGCGCTGCAACGACCACTACTTCTTTTGGTGGCAAGGGGTCGAGGTGCAATGTCGCTTCCGTTGTAAATGCCAGCGTGCCTTCCGAACCGCAAAGCAATTTACACATATTAAATGGTGCGGCCTCTTCGGAAAAAAGTTCAGTATTCAACAGATAATCAATAGCGTAGCCCGTGTTTCGCCGATGGACACTTTGCTTCGGAAAATAGGTTCTTATATTTTCCTGATTCGTTTGATTTGATAATTTGTCCTTTACAAACCGATAGAGCTTACCTTCTAAATTATCTTGTTCTGTTTTTGCCTCAAAAGCTTTTTTATCCAATGACTTAAAAGTCGCTTCAGATCCATCTGACAAAACAACCTCCATAGACAACACATGTTCTCGCGTACTTCCGTAAACAATAGAATTACTTCCACAAGAATTATTTCCAATCATCCCTCCTATCATCGCTCTGTTAGCCGTAGAAGTGATGGGACTAAAAAACAAATCATGCGTTTTCAAAAATTCGTTGAGCTCATCTCTGACCACGCCGGGCTGTAGCCGCACCCATCGTTCTTCTTTGTTGAATTCGAGGATTTGGTTCATGTATTTGGAGACATCTACTACGATGCCGTCTCCGACACATTGGCCTGCGAGGGAGGTCCCTGCGGCGCGGGGGATTAGAGAAGTTTGTTGTGCTTTGGCAAAATTAATAAGTGTTTGAATGTCTTGTTTTGATTTGGGAAGGGCTACGGCTAAGGGAAGTGAGCGGTAGACGGAGGCGTCGGTGGCGTAAAGCACTTTCATGAGTTGGTCGAAGTGCAGTTCTCCCTCTAGCGTTTTGGCCAGAGAAGATAGGATGGTGTTGGATATTTTGGTGGTTTTTTGCATTTTGGCTACTATTGGGGCAAGATAGGGAAAATGGTGGGAAGTTGGAAGTGGGAAGTGGGAAGTTGGAAGTGGGAAGTGGGAAGTTGGAAGTTGGAAGTGGGAAGTGGGAAGTGGGAAGTGGGAAGCTCACTCGATCGTGGCTCTTCTGTCGTGGTCATAGGGCGAATGCTCTATTCCATTGGTTTATCCCTTTCAGGGAAATTACGTATTTAGAGATACCGGAGATTCCCTGAAAAGGGGATATACCAAATGTGAGCATTTGCCTTTTGACTACGTTATATGGAGCTTCCCACTTCCCACTTCCAACTTCCAACCAGCTACACCCTACATGAGAGTCACTCCACTTTATAAATAATCGGATTGAACGCTTTAGAAGCCACGATGACCTGATCGCCGATTTGGAGATGCTCGATTTCTGTGGCCTGAGCGATTACTTTTACGACTTGGTTTTGGATGAGGACGGTGACGATGTAGACGACCTCTTCTTGTTCTATTTTCAGGACTTCACCGATGCATTTGAATTTACCGGAGATTTTTTGATTGATGAAGATTTCGGTTGGGGAGCCTTGCCTTGTGACCTGGCCGTTATCGAGGAGGAAGACTTTGTTGGCGAGCTTGTGGATTTCGCCGATGTTGTGACTGATGAGGATGGTGGTGAGTTTGAATTTGCGGTGAACGCTTAGGATGTAGTCCTGAAGTTTGGAGCGAATTTTCATATCGAGGGCGGAGAGTGGTTCGTCGAGGAGGAGGATGTCAGGGCGTTGGACGAGGGCGCGGGCAAGGGCGACGCGTTGCTTTTGTCCGCCGGAGAGGGTGTCTGGTTTGCGGTGTTGGAGGTCTCCCAATTCTACCATTTCTATTAGTTCGCTTAGGATTGATTTGTTTTGATTTTTGCTTAGCGCAAACTCAAGATTTTGCAGGACGGTCATGTTGGGAAAGAGGGCGTAGTCTTGAAAAAGGTAGCCGATCTTTCTTTGTTGGGGTTTTAGGTTGATTTTTTTATTGGTGTCCAACCATCGTTTATTGTTGACGGAGATGGTTCCGGATTCGGGTGTCAGGAGGCCGGAAAGAATTTTCAGGGTAGAGGTTTTTCCGGCTCCGGATGGGCCGTGGATGGCGACAAAGTCACCTGGCTCAATCCGGAGGTTTAGGTTCAGCAGCATTTCGCCCTGAGCAGCGTGTAATATTTTTTGTATGTTGATGTCGATCATTTCCAGAAGCGTTTTAGGTAACCTCCATTTATTAAATAAACGAAGAGCAAAATACAAAAAGAGCTAATAAAGAGTACCATTGAGTAAAAGTTGGCCGCTGCATAATTTAGTGCTTCTACTTCGTCGTAAATGGCGATGGAAGCGACTTTCGTTTGTCCGGGTATGTTGCCACCGATCATTAGCACGACTCCAAACTCCCCTACTGTGTGCGCGAAGGCCAAAACGACACCTGTGAGAATAGATGTTTTTATATTTGGCAACAGTACATTTACAACTGTACTAAATCTCGATTTCCCCATGACATATGCAGCTTCTTTTAGGGAAACCGGAATACCCGACAAGCCAGCTTGAATGGGATGTACCATAAAAGGCAAACTGTAAATGATGGAAACGATAACGAGTCCGGTAAATGAGAATACTAATTTGATACCGAGCCATTGGTTGAGCCAGTTTCCGAAGGCGTTGTTCGGGCTGAAGGCGATTAGGAAATAGAAGCCGAGTACGGTTGGTGGAAGTACGAGTGGCATACTGACCATCGTTTCAACGACTGGCTTTAATCGCGATTTGGTGTAAGCCAGCCAATAGGCTAATGGGATGGACAAGACCAACAATATGCTAGTGGTCACCAGCGCCAGTTTGAAGGTTAAAAATAGTGGTTCCCAATTCATATAGCAGAGAGCATTACTTCATTTAATTTGACCATAGCCATAGCCCTGGTGCCGGGTATTAGGTCGAGTTGATGGACGGCGTTGGTGCTGATGAGTGAGGTGATATCTCCGGCGGAACTTTCTAATATGACCTTGCTTAGCAATGCTCCTTTTTCGATTTGTTTGATGGTGCCAGCGATTTTATTTTGCAGGCTGATGGCGTGTATGGCATCGGTCCCCATCACTACTTCTGTTTCTTTGAAGAGCATTGCAATAGGTTCGCCCACTTTTAGGTAGGAAGCAGTTGCCGATGTTTCTATGACAATAGCTTTCAACTTTATTTGGTCATTGATTGCTACGGAAACGATGGAGAGGTTGCCACTGGTTTCAATGTGGAGAATATTTCCTTGCAATTTGTTCATCTATTGCGTTTTATTGAAAGAAGTTGTTCAAACCCAAATATAAAACAATTTACAACAGCTTCAACAAATGCTTCAGCTTGTCGGACTGTATAAAGTCTACCTGCTTCTCAATCGCATCAATATTTCTATTTTTTGAATGGGCATTAAAAACAGCCACCATGATGCCACTATTATGTGCTTTTACAACTTCCTCTTTGGTGACATTGTCAACGGGAACTACTATTCCCTGCAGGTTACATTGATTAGCTATCTCAAAAGCTGCAGCAAAGGAAGTGTATATAAAAATTTTCAAGTCAGGTCTTTTGTTCTTTAATGCTTTGATGATATCGAGCCTCTTCAATTCGATGTAGGTATTCTCTTCAAGTTGGTATTTATCGATAATTTTAAGGATAGCGTTAGAAAATGTATTTACATAGAATTCGGAAGTGTCGGGATTAAAATTTTTGCAATCAAAGAAGAAGCTGTATTCGTTACTATTTTTAACGTTTGAAAAGAGTTCATCGAGGTTGATGATTCGATAGTTGGAGTAAATGGGGTCCGTGTATCTGGCCTCTTTTATTTGATCCCATGTTTTATTAAAAATTCTTCCTGAAGCAGTTGTTTTGTTATCCAATGAGCCGCTATGGAAAGCAACTAAGACACTATCTTTTGTCATTTGAACATCTATCTCAGTACCATCTGCACCAATATTTAAACTCTTAAGGATGGATTCGAAACTATTCAGCGGGTAAGCATTTGCGATTCCCATACCTCCATGACCTAGTGCTGAAATTTTATTGCCATTTAGATTTATAATGTCAAAATTATTTTTCTTGCAGGAGGAAATGGCTAATAAGAGTGCGCATAAGAAAACTATATTTTTCATTTCTATATTTTGATTTGATATAAGTGTTTAGTGGCTCTATTGATAATTTCGGACTGGATGTTAGAGGTTGGATGTTTAAAGTCATTCCATTCAGGCATTTATAAAAGGCCAGCTGAATAGTGACGATTTATTTAAAAAACATAACCCACTGAAGCGCCAGCCCAATGTCTGAAGTTTTTATAAAATTCAATAATTGGCGTATAACTAATTCTAAACAGAAGACCTCCTTCCTCCTTTTGATATCTATATCCTATCGTAACGTTGGCATGTAAATGTAAATTTCGATCTGGTTGAAAATTAGATGGGTTGGCTTGTACAATACTAGTCACTGCTGTTCCGAGTCCAAACTCAACTTTGTGTTGACCACCATAAAGTCCGTTTATCGAAATTGGACTAATAAAATCAGGATTGAATTTGTCTGTAAAGTCCTTTAAGTTGTAAGTACTAATTCCGATTCGTAGTCCGAGGTTGAAATTGGGTTTAAGGGGTAATATTCTTTCATAATTAAGCGAACCTACACTGCCAGGTCCTCCCGCTTCAAGGTAAAGGGCATTGTGTGCTGTATCAATCGAATCTGTTTGTGATTTTGCTTTACAAGCAAACGACAGAAGGATTATGAGAATTGAGAAACACTTCATTTTGCTGCTATTCATTTACGCTTTCGTTAAAACTACTGCGTACACGTCTAACGCAGGATTGAGAATTCCTCCCGGTACTGAAGGCATTAAAAAAAGTAACCATCAGAAAAATAGTTTGAATTTATAATTTCGACCCTGAAAATATTTCCTCACTATTCATCTACTGCGTATCCAAATTCGGTTAAGATTTTTTTGGCTTCCGCCGAAAACATGAAATCGTAAAACTGGCGGGCTTCATTCTGCACATCATGTTTGCGCTTGATGCGTACGATGCCTTGTTCGATTTGGGTATAAGTGTTGGGGGCTGGTTCAAACCATTCCCCTTTTCCGTTCATCTCTTTCGAAAGTACAACAGATTTGGCAGTAAAACCAATTTCGGCGGCACCTGAGGTGATGAACTGGTTGGTTTGTGCGATGCTTTCGCCGTAAACGAGTTTGCTTTCGACGGTTTCATAGATGCCGTGGTGCTTTAGTATGTCGATGGCGGCTTGGCCATAGGGAGCGGTTTTGGGGTTGGCGAGGGCGATATGTTTGATCTTTTCGCTGCTAAGTATTTCGATGGACGGTGTGGTATATTTTTGTGTGGACCAGAGGATTAATTTTCCGTAAGCATATACTTTGGGTTTGGTGGCTGCGAGTTTGAATTGTTGGATTTCGTTGGGGTATTTCATGTTTGCAGAGACGAGGATGTCGTAGGGTGCTCCCTCTTTTATTTGTGCGGTTAATTTTCCGGAGGAGGAGATGATTAGGTTTGTTTTTATGTTTGTTTGTTGGGTGAATTTTTTGGTAATGTCTGCCATGGCGAATTGCATGTTGGCGGCGGTGGCTATGGTTAGGGTGTGTGGGGGGTTGGTGCAGGATAGGAATAGGAATGGGAATAGGAATGGGAATTGGAATGGGAATGGGAATGGGAATTGGAATGGGAATGGGAATGCCTGCTGACGTTGATTCATTAAAAAACTTTTGACGCTTTCCTTTGTATTCATTTTTATCTTAGTTAGGTACAACAACTAATCAGGTAGAATCCCTGGCCCTCAACAACCAGTCATATATCCCAACCTAAACTCAAAATCTTGTTTAACTTTTTCTCCCTGCGCATCTTCCGCGGGTATCCAGTCTTTCATTTTGACAATCGTCGTTAACATGATATCGTCAATACTTTCGACTTCAGATGATTTGTCAATTTTAGCGTTGACGACCTGCCCTTGTTCATTAATGGTAAAACTTACGGTAGCTAGTTCCAAGCCTCTGTAATATTTTTTAGGGATTTTAGCGACAGCATTGTCTATCAAATATTGTTGTAGTGCTTCTTCTCCCTCGGAATATTTAGCTACGACTTTAGGAATGATGGTGTAGGTAAAAGCTATTTCTCTGACCTCGGTAGGGCCGTATAAACTGGGATTGTATTGTACTTTTATAAGTACTTCAGTGCCGATGTCCGCTTTCGCTAAAATGTTTATTTGTTCTACAGTGAGCGTATCGTTGGGGCTGGTTGCTTTGTGAACTTTCCCGTTACAGGTCGTTTCGACTGCTGCCGAATAATGTCGTTTGATCCAGGACGATGGGTAGCCGGGGTTGAGGTCACTCATGGTTTTGGCAACGTTCAATTTTTCTTTTAGAATGGATTGTTGGTAGGTTGGCATGATGCCACCGTCTATTTTTATCTCCCGTTCTTGTTCCTGAGAGAAACAGGATAGTGCCAGGAGGACGGGTAGCAGGGCTATTAACTTGTTTTTCATTTTGTTTTGTTTGCAAACAAATTTGAGAATTATGATGAGCCAATTTACGTAAAAATTTGGAGTGTGTTTGGTTTTTATCGTTGAATAACGATTGGATAACAACTCTTGATGAGAGTCAAAGTCAAAGGAGTGTGTAACAGCTTAGGTGCCACTTTTGTAAAATCTAAGGTGTTTTCTAACGTAAATAATATTGAATAATGAATCGCTGAATCGTTGAATTTTGATTGGCGCTCATACGTAAGAAACGCAATATAGGGCAAATTCAACATTCAAAATCCAAAGATTCAACGATTCAATATTTCGTTTTGACTTAACGGCAACCAATCTGTTATGCACTTCTTTGATTTTGATTTTAACTGAAAAAACAAAAGAGAGCCCTAAGTTATTGTACTCTAAAAGCTCACCGATCCCGACGGACAAGCCGGAGGCTCAATGATCTCTGTGGGTTTCGGGTCCGCGCTTGAGGGATCGGTAAGCCCGAGTAAATCAATCCATCACCACCAATCTAGCCGTAGCTAGCTCCTTATTATTTTCCGTAAGGACAAGTATATAAACACCACTCAGCATATCATCCATATCAATCGTTACTTCCTGTTGAGAAAGTAAGTTGATTTTTTCATTTCTTCGCCTAGCATATTGTACAAAGTTAGAGTGGCTCCAGGGAATTCAACACCTGTTTTTATTGTGGTGATGGAGCGACAGGGATTGGGATAAACGGAGAGCTTTGGCTTTGCCAAAAGCGTTTCAAGTCCGGTGATTTGCAGCTCCTGTGCGCCGATGTCGTAGGCCGCGTTTTGAGGACGGAGGGTTTGATCAATATCGTCAGTAACGAAGTCGGGCAAGGCGGTGCCCTGGTCTAAAACGGCATTAATCCCCAGTCCCAGACGCAGATCTCCGGAGTTGAGATCCTGAAACCAATCCGCTACCGCGTTGGTAATATTAGTTTGGAGGTTTCCGCTGCCACCATCTCGGGATGTGATGGCTTTATTGGTGAGGTTATTTATGATGTCGGCGTTGGTGGTTGAGGTGAAGCGATATTCGATGGCATTGTCGTATTGAACATAGATGGTGTTGTTGTAGACTTTGGTGTTTGGGGAGCTTTCGAGGCCAATTCCCACATCATCAAACAATGCTTCTCCATTGTTGTAGATCATGTTATTTCTTATTATGCCTCCTTCATTTTGCGGATCATTGTTGCCCAAACCGAAACCGACGCCACGATCATAGTTGTAAATGAAATTTCGTTCAACGGTGTTGTGCATCGAATTATTCCAAAAGTGAATGGCGTGTTCAGCTAATGAACCGGAGGGACTGGCGATGTCATAAAAAACATTGTCGCGAACCAGCCAGCCATTGCCTTTGTGAATATCTAAGCCGCCGATGTACCAGTTGGGTCCTACCCCATCGGTATATTCAAAGAGTGAACATTGAACGGTTCCCATGTCGATGCTCTCGGCAGAAGTTGAACCTTTGAGCATTTGTTCGTAGGTATTTTGAATGCGCACATTGTGTACGTAAAGATGGTGACCACTGACCTGAATGCCATGGTTGCCTACTTCGCGAATGGTCAAGTCGGCAATAGTTACGTGATCACCTGCAATCAGGAATCCGTTTTCAGTGGAACTGGTAGATTGCATTCCACCGCCTTCCAAAATCACGGCATCTCTGTTTCCTGAGAGGCTTCTAAAAACTACGTTACTGGCGGTGATGTAGGGGAAAGATGCCGTAGAGGCTACTTCGTAAGTCCCGTCTTCAATGAGGATAGTCCTATCGCCGCCGCTTGAATTTGCTTCATTGATTGCAGCCCATATTTCATTGACTGTACCGACGGTGACGGTGGTCCCGATAATGAGATCACAGGGGACGACTGTATTGTTTTGGACTTGCTGAACGCTGCAATTACAGCTTTGCGATTTGAGCATTCCGCTAGTTGCAAAAAAACATAAAGTGATAAGGAGTAACTGGACTTTGCTTTGCTGAGATATTGGTTTTTCTTTTCAATTTAGTGAAAATGACTGATTTTGTAAGACTTTCTCTGGACATTCTTAAGAGAAAGTCCCTTATTGCGCACAATAAGTTACCTGATTTGTTCACTTTTTAGTATTTTAAAACAATATTGCAGTCTGTAAATTAAAAGGCTTTACTTACGAAAGCTAATTCTTAATAGTATTACAAATAAAAACATTATGGCAAAAGGAAAAAATGCAAAAAAGGCGGTAAAGAAAGAGGCTACAAAAACCATTAAGGAAAAGAGGGCTGAGAAGAAGGCTAAAAAGAAGAGCCATTAATGGGTTTCCTTTTTGTTTTGTTCCTGGCGAGGAACGGCAAAGAAGCTTTGTCCGTTTGTGATGAAGACAATTGAAAAAGCTGGTAGCGTTTGTTACTGGCTTTTTTATTTTTATAGCGCTCCTATCTTCAACCAATCCACTCGTACTCAATATGTGTGCACTGTTTTTGAAGGAAATACCGGTTTGGGGTTCGTACCTACAGCGGCGCTGTAAACGAACAATCAATTTACATACAAAAAACTCAAAGTCAACATTTCTCCATCAAAACCAAATGAGCGCACTATTTCGGAATCTGAATATACCCTAAGAGTGGGTGCAAGATAGAACCGTCTTGCCTCTAGCCCTATGTAAAAATTTTTCGTAATCTGATACTCCAAAGCCATTATTCCCTGAAAAGCAAAATAATCGTTTATATAAGGTGTGTAATTTTCGGCTGGACCTTTTCTTACTTTAGTAGAGCGCCAATGGTCTTTTGTTTCTCTCCATTCATCGGTTAGCGGTAGACCTGATCTTGTTCTGAAGTTTCGGTTACCGGTAGCAAAAAACACTCTGCCTGGACAAGCCCCCATAGTGCCTCTCCATCTTTTATATTGCAAACTACCCCTTATTGGAAGTGTGATGTAAAGCGCTTTTAGCTCATGAATAATTTCTTGCTCTATAGTATGATTTTCAAAATTGAGATCATAGTTGCGTTTAAAAGTCCATTTTTTTTCAAAAGAGGTGTAGTTTAATCCGAATTCCGTTTGAAGGGCTATACTTATATTTCCTTTTTTGAAAAAGGTGTATTCCAGTAATACTCCTGTAGCGAAAGCGATGTTTGGGGTCTTATAAAAACCCTCCTTGCGGAAAACCGTGGAATCTTCTAATTCGTAGCCGATGGGATATCCGGATGCTCCAATGTTTGTTCTTATCCCGAATTTTAGTTTTTCCTGAGCGATGGAGGGGCTTAGTTGGAATAGGAGAAGGAGGAGAAATGTTGTTGTTAGTTTTGTTTTCATGTAATGAGTGAGTTCTTATCTACTGCAGAGCTATAAACGAAATTTCCAATTTTAGTATATTCCACTTTTCCATCCTCTGATATTTTCACCAATATTTTGTTTTCAATAAATCAAAAAAACTAATGCTATTAGGAGCGTTTTTAGTTTGTTTTTCATGTTTGAGTAAAACATGAAAATAATTAAAATGAGTTGAATTAAATTAACTAAAAACTGCTGTACTCTTTGAAATTAGTTTTAGTTAAAAAATCGCTTACCTCCTTGTCGTTTTTGAAAATCAAAATTGACTTCGTCCCTTTGAGAGCATCTAATTCTTGCAATGTCTTTTTTCGCTTTCTGATATTGAAGGTAGCGACATAATGATAAAACTCCAAATCAAATCGTTCATTGCAACCTTCGGGCATATCAGGTCTTTTTTGGCCGTGGTATTTCCAGATTCGTTTGGTGATGCGCCACAGGCATTTTATGGTGGAAAAATCTAAATAGATAATGGTGTCTGCTCGTGCTAGTCTGCTGTCTACTGTTCCTCCGTAATTGCCATCGATGATCCACTTTGGTTTGGCGGCGAGTTGGTTTACTATTTTTGTCCATTCCACTGTTGGAGTTTCTATCCAGTTGGGATGCCAGTAGTGCTGATCTAGATGAATCAACTCGAGGTTGGTGAGTCGACTTAGTTTTTTGGAGAGGGTTGATTTTCCTGCTCCGCAGCAACCGAGGATCATTATTCTTTTCATGGTGTTGGGGCGAGTTCGTATCTACAGTGGAGTTGTAAGCGAACGGTTAAGAATCTACAGCGGAGCTGTAAGCGAACGGTTTTTAATCGCTATAAAGAGGTCTTAATTTATCTATAACCGACTCTACAACATGTTTTTCAATATCTGCCCGTATCTCTTCCTCTAAAAGTGTTTTCGCTTTTTTGCTTGAGCAAATTCCTATTATTTTGCAGGCACCTTTTATTTCGAATTCGCCATCTAAGACAAAGGTATGAATTTCATCATCCTTTTTTAATACTGCTAACAGGTTATATTTTGTATCGGTACCAAAAGTAATGAATTTAAATATAGGAATAAACCGGCCATAACCAATATAATCCTTTCGGGCTACTCTTACAATCAAGGTAGTACTGTCTACGTCTTCACGACTGATGTAGTTGGTTAATCCGGAAAGTACTATTTTCGGAATGGAGTCATGCGCCTGAATCAAAATTGGTTTTTCTTCAAGCTTTTTTTCGAGCGCTGTCACGGAGCTCGTGGGGCGAGCAGTAGATGTGGAAGACACATCATTCTCTGTTTCCTTATCTTGATACATTTTATACCAGGAAACTTCAAACAAAGGAAACTCTATTAGCAGGAATACAACTAATAATGCGAACAGGGATAGTGTTATTTTCTTTTTCATGGTTGTGTGGGTGCGTTCGTGTGTGTGTTCGTATTTACAGCGGAGTTGTAAAGGGAGTCTTCAAGCAAGGGTGTTTCGAATCAAAATCAAAACTTCAATCAAAATCAAAAAGTCCACAATCGTCCAGTCTATGTACCTGACAATCTA
>Ga0114957_1001310_pt1 | contig 27775 bp, 16 predicted proteins | sample BantaG_FD_87175 | JGI IMG/M metagenome (GOLD analysis project Ga0114957, IMG submission 87175) | Marine algal microbial communities from Bantry Bay, Ireland - BantryBay_4 metaG | ecosystem: Host-associated > Algae > Red algae > Unclassified | place: Bantry Bay, Ireland | collected 2014-11-21
AGTCTGCGTTGTAATCTATGCTGTTAAAATGTAACCAGTCGGGAGCTGTAAGATTTGTAAACATGTTTACATTAAATCGATTAGGATTTTGTGAGATGACACCATAGTTAGGAAGCGTATCATTAGTATCCTGGATCAGGTGATCCCATACATCCCATCTCCATACTATATCATAACCATTATTATCGGTAGGTTTAATTTCTATAATCGTCTCAGTCCATAATCCCGATGGTAGATCACCGACGGTACCTACGGCCATACATTCTTCTGGTGTCTTTCTTTCCCACGCTAGAAAAATAATATTACCATTAGGAAGGACACACATATCATGATGGAACAATTTTAACTCATCGTGATATTCTACAGTCCATAATAGTTCATTATCCCAGTCGTATCGTTCTAGTATTCCTTGTCCACCTCCTGCAAAAAATTGGGGATTATCTGCTCTAGTCGCCTTGAGTAAATCACCATTTTTTAGGATCATAGCAGGGCCGTATCCTTTATTACCGACTTGCCATTTTTGTATAAGTTGTCCGCAGTTATTGATTAAATAAACTTCGTCTGATGTCGTCGGGAATAGGGTGTAACCATCATAGGACTCCTCGGTATCTAGAAATAAACCTATAGTCTGCTGAGCAGAGGAATTAGCTAAAAGCAAAATAAAGAATCCTGTAACTAGGAAAATGCTTCTCATATTATTTTTTGTACTTCATTCAAAAATAACATAATCTACCTTTCCAATGTTGTCCACTTATGACATTTAGCCTAAGCTTTATTTATGTCAGTAATTTGATATCGGCCTCAGATATATGTATTACTCTTAAGTCTTGAGCTCTAGTGCTGATATCTCCGCTGCCGTTTTCTAATTTGAGTACTCCTCTCGGGCATACCGCAGCACATACTCCGCATCCTACACATGATGATCTTACGATATCCTGACCTCTCTGTGCATAATGTCTGACATCGATTCCCATCTCACAGTAGGTAGAACAATTTCCGCAGGATATACACTGACCTCCATTCGTCGTTATTCTAAAACGACTATTAAATTTCTGAACCAGTCCCAGATATGCTGCTAGTGGACACCCAAAGCGGCACCAGACTCTATTCCCCATAATGGGATAAAAACCAGTCCCTACAACTCCAGAAAATCCAGCTCCGATTAAAAATCCATACCATGATTTTACATTATCACTATTAAGTCCGAGTAACTGGGTGCTTCCCGTAAAGTAATGATATAAAACTAGAATAGTCATAATGATGGCTGCTGCAAATACGCCATGTATGATAAACCGTTCGTATTTCCAGGCTCTTAAACTTTTATCAGATAGCTGTCTAAAAGGGTCTCCCATCGTCTCTGCTAAGCCTCCACATCCGCATACCCAGCTACAGTACCATCTCTTTCCAAAAAAGTAAGTAATCAAAGGAATTCCTATTATAATTAAGGAAATTCCCCAGACCATCATAAAAATACCTAAGCCTCCACTTTCCATTAAATTTTCTAAATTATACTTAAAGAAAAAATCATAATCAAGTGGCCATATATTTTTAAAATCAAACCATGGTTGATTTAATCTAACTAGTATTTCTGGAATAAGAAATGCAAATGCGGTTTGGAAAAACATTACAGATAGGGTACGTAGTTTTTGGTATTTATTATGCTGATATTTACTCATCATACGGATACCCATTACGACTACGATTACAGAGTACATGAGTCCGTATAAAAACCAATTGCTAGCAGCATTTCCACTTAGCGATTCGCTTATCGGACTGACCATGGTAATCCAGTTATTTATGTAGGCTGGGGCCCAATATAAAAGTATATAAAAACCGATTAGATAAACTCCTGCAATAATACCTAGCCAAGCTGAGTTTACGGGATTTCCATTTCTTTGCGGATTACGATCTTTAGACTGTTGTCTAAAGAATACAAAATAGCTAATAATAAAAATGAGAGCAACTGTTACGAGAGGCCAAAATAGATTTTGTAATTTGAAAAACCCAAAGATGATTATCCCTATAATCGCTGGAATTAAAAACAGCATTTTGTGATTATATCGTAATCCTCTCGTAAGTGGATCGTGATAGATACCATCATTTTTTATACCTGGACTCTCTGTAAATTTAGGAATGATAAAAATTAAACCACCGATGATAGCAAGCCCAAATGTTAGGAAAAAAAACAGCCATGGATTCTCCTGTACGGGACCACCAGCTGTGTTTTTTACGATGGTACCTAGATATTCGGTGTTTTTCCAACTCCCTAATTTATAGTCCCATTCTGATACATCATCAGGGAGACCATCTTTAGCCTGTTCATTTAGAGCGTTAGAAGCTTCTTTAATTGCTTTTTTTAGTTTAGGGATAAAGGCGATACTATTTATCTCCTGATCTAAGATTTCTAGATTTTTAGCCGCATCAGCTATAGCATCTTTGTGATAAGTGTTCTCGATACCCATGTTCTGTAGTGTCATCTTTTGATGACCAATACCCAGCATACCTGTAAAAAGGATCAGTGCTAAAATAAAAATTCCTAGGCCGATGTTCTGAATTGTTTTCATGGATTATCTTTTAAGGAAAGAAAGTACTTTAGATAGACTCCTTTTGTTTTTTAATTTTATAGATTTTCCTTCTTGCTTATTATACTTTTCGATTATTAGTGATTCATATTCTTTATAAAACTCAGGATCAAAATTGGCTAAAGCCAAATCCTTAAGCACCTCTTCTATATGCGTTTTCTGGGCTAACCATTTCTCACAAACTTCATGACGGTATCGGATACCCATCAGGTTAAATCCTGTAACTCCACTATTTTCCTGATCATAGTTTATACGTATGGCTTTATCACCATCTGCATGCTCCCAGTATAACGTTTTCTGATCCTCAGGAAGCTGACTTCTAACATCACCATAAACTTGATATTCGATATCTAAAAACTTAGCAGAGTTAAACCATATTCCTGGATCATAAGCTACGGGTGTTCCTGTAATATTGTAAGCAACAGTTTCTCCCATCATTCTACCAGTATACCATACCGCCTCTATGCCTCGTCTCCCGGGTACAGGGTCTGATAATTCTGCACAATCACCGATCGCATAGACATTCTTTACCGATGTCTCTAAGTAATTATTAACTACGATACCTCTATTTATTTCTAATGGTCCATCTTTTAAAAATTTCACATTGGGGCTAACCCCAGCAGTAAGTCCTACGTAACCGCATTTTATTTTTTCACCTGTTTCTTTAATTGTAATGGAATTAGCTTTTCCATTACCGTCATCAGTTATTTCTCCAAGATTTACACCCAGTTTAAGATCGATATGATGATCTTTTATATGTCGAGTAACCATTGCTGATTCTTCTGGTGGGAGTACATTACTCCAGTAACTTTGTTCTCTCACAACTAATGTTACACCGATTCCTCTGGATTTAAACATTTCTGCCATCTCGATTCCGATTAAGCCTCCTCCTACTACAGCGGCATGGGTAAGTCCAGGACTGTGAGCTTCCATGTTTTCTAAATCCTGAAAATGATATAACCCTCCTACACCTTTTAAGTCTTGTCCAGGCCATCCAAATTTATTAGGAGTAGATCCGAGGGCTAGGACTAGTTTATCATATTGCATCTTTTTACCGGATGATAATATCACTTCATGATCATCATAGCTTATCTGATCTACATGATCATGGACTAAATCTATTCTATTTTTTTCCCAAAACCAGTCTTCGTAAGGTTTAGTATCCTCAAATTTCATATGGCCCATATAGACATACATAAGTGCCGTCCTTGAGAAAAAATGTTTGGACTCTGAGGAAATGATTGTGATTTTAGCATCACTTAGTTTTCTTATCCATCTGGCAGTGGTGACGCCACTGATTCCGTTACCTATAATGATTACGTGCATCTAGTGAATGTATACATTTTTATCCAATGTAAAAAATACACCATCATTGGTAATCGTATTGAAGTGTCCGTTTGACGCAATCGGCCTTAGAATGACGAACTATTTTAAATTAAAAGTCACGTGAATGTAATTAAATGATTAATTTAAACCTTTATTTCTAAAGAGACACAATATTTTATTTTCCAACAAACAATTAAACAATATGAAAAAAGTTTTATTCTCAGCCTTGATTTTATTCTTGGGCTTAGGTTTTGCGACTGCACAGACGCAATATTATTCAGAAGATTTTGAATCAGGAGTTCCAGCTGGATGGACTATAGAAGGCGAGTGGATGCTAGGAGTTGATGGAGACCTATCTAGTCAGTACCAGTCTTATGCGGGTAATGCTACTAGTTTTATGGCTTTTAATGATGATGCCTTAGGTGGTAATCATGTAGGTGGTGGAACAGTTACTACTGCACCGATTGACCTTACAGCTGTATCTGGGACTTTATGGTTAGAGCTAAATGCATATTTTGCAAATGGTGATTATGGAGGTGCAGACGAAACGTTCAAAATTATGGGTTCGACTGATGGTGGAGCGACATATGAAGAGATTCTAAACGTAGGTGGAGTAAGATGGACTTATCTTGCTATTCCAGTCGATAGTTATGCGGGTAGTATGTTGACATTGGCTTTTGTTTATGATGATGGAGAAGCTTGGAATTTTGGATGTGCAATAGATGATATTATTTTAGCGGAGGCACCTATAAATGTTCCAAGAAAAAATTACGGTTTTACTGTAAATGGTGGATCACAATTTAATCAGTCTGGTATGAATATCGACTATCCTGTTCAGGGAATTGCATATAATGGTGGTTATGAGGCGATTACATCATTTGATGTTGTAGTAACAAAAGATGGTGCTTCTACAACTCAAACGATCACTGGTTTAAACATAGGTGCAAATGAGGCGGTTAGATATGAGGTACCTGAGACTATAAATACGGGTACTGATTTATCTACATACACGTTTGAAATGAATAACGTAAATGGTGATGCGGCAGTAGATGAAAATACAGATGATAACTCGACTCAAATTATTTTTGATCCAGTCTCTGTAAATGCAAATCAAGCAGTAGTTGTAGAAGAAGCGACTGGTACATGGTGTCAGTGGTGTCCTAGAGGTACAGTTTATCTAGACGAAATGTCTAAAAGATTTGGACATAATTTTGTAGGCGTAGCGGTTCATAATAATGATCCTATGGTTTTAGCTGAGTATGACTCTTCTATTGGTTCTTTTCCAGGATTTAGTGGATATCCTCAAGTGATATTTAACAGATCAAGTGTACGAGATCCAGGAGAAATCGTAGCTCCTTCTATCGCTGTAATGTCTGCGGCACCTGTCGCTACTTTAGAACTAGGTGGTATGGACAATGGTGGTGTTTTAAGTACATCAGTAAAAGTAACTTTTATGGAAGATGCACCTGGTGCAAACTATAACGTAACTGTTGTACTTACAGAAGATGATATTTCTGATGATGCGACTACTTATAATCAAGTAAATGCATACTCAGGTGGAGCTAATGGTGCAATGGGAGGATTTGAAATTTTACCTACATCAGTTCCTTCAGCGTGGTGGCCTTATTCTCACGTAGGAAGAGCTTTAATAGGTGGATTTGAAGGTGTAAATGGTATTGTAGGTGACTTCGGTGCTGGATCTTCTCCATCAGTTTATATGGATGATTTTACTATGGATGCATCTTGGGTTACAGATAACATGCATATTATTGCGATCCTTACAGACGCAAGTGGTGAAGTGGTAAATGCTATTTCTGGAAAGTATGCAGATGTAGTTGCTGCTGGTAATGTTTCTAGTACAGAAGATGTATTAGAGAGTAGTTTTGCAGCTATTTATCCTAATCCTACAGAAGATTTAGCAAATATCACAATGAATCTTGCAAATACATCTAACGTAAACGTGATGTTAGTAGATAATCTAGGTAGAACTGTTTCTACTAAGAATTATGGTACACAATCTGCAGGGTATGTAAAATTACAATACAATGTAAATGATGTTAATTCAGGAATTTACTTATTACAAATTCAAGTAAATGATCAGATTTTAACTAAAAAACTGACAGTTAAATAAGATATTAAAGAGTATAAATTTATGGAAGGGTGTCATAATATGGCACCCTTTTTTATTTTAGGATAACTACATATAACGACTTCAATATGACAAATAATATCTGATAACTAATTTTTAACGAATTTTATTTATGAATTCCCCTATTCTTTACCTATTTTTAGAGTAAATAAGAAATATGAAACAATTTTTACTCAGCGCATTTCTCTTACTTTTTGTGATAAGTGTCGGAAATACCCAAATTAGTTTCACTCCAGCAGAACCGATGGGGTCAAATGATGCTTGTGATGTGGTACAAGTGGATATGAATATATCTAATCCAACGTCTGACGAGTTAAGATTAAAATGGAGAATTGATAGAGTGGACGTACCTGTAGAATGGACATTACAGTTGTGTGATGCGATTACTTGTTATGCTTATGGCGTAGAGGCTACACCTGATGGGGAAACTAGGATTAATGTTTTTAATCCTGACCAATCATATACTTTTATGTTTAAAGTAAAGCCTAATGATGTAGGTGGAATTGGAGACTTTGATTTAGTTTTATTTAATGCTGAGGATGAATCAGATGTTTATTCAACAATTCCTATTGTTACAACAATTACTAACTGTACTTCTAGTAATGATGAAGTAGACGAAATCTCAAGTATAGGTCTTTTTCCTAATCCTACTTTTGGAACTTTCAAATTAACAGAACAGACGAGTGTAGATAGAATTAGTGTTTATAATATTATAGGTAAAGAAGTAGTATCTTTTAGTGCAACTTCTGATGGTAACTATGATGTAAGTGACTTGGAGAATGGAATGTTTCTAGTAAGGTTATTTGATCAAAAAGGAGAAACAATAAAAGTTTTAAGACTTAGTAAACGATAAATATATTCTATAGTATATAGATTCTTAAATAGAAATAAAAAAAAGACCAAGTTTTATACTTGGTCTTTTTTTTTTATTTCTACTCGATTGGAAGAAGCCCTAAAGCTTAAATATGATTCTGACATCTTGGTTAAAAACGAAATTATAGTCCTCCCGTCTTAGCATTAATCTGCTGGATATTCTACGCCATTCCTATCAGTTTCCCAAAGGCTTATTTTAATATCTATATCAGCATTTATTTTATCTCTGAGCAAATTATATATAACATACGCAAAATGCTCCGTAGTAGGATTTAGTTCTTTAAACTCCTCCGTATCTAGGTTTAAATTCTTATGGTCAAAACGATCCTCTACTTCTGCTTTTATGATATCCTTTAGGTCTTTTAAATCCATAAGATAACCAGTTTCTGGATGAGTCTCTCCAGTAAGCTTGACCTCTAGATTATAGTTATGGCCATGATAATTAGGACTATTGCAAAGCCCAAATTTATCTTTGTTTTCTTGATCTGTCCAGCTAGGTACATGTAATCTATGGCATGCATTAAAGTGGGCTTTTCTAATTATCGATACTCTCATAATTTTTTAACAATTATTATGTCTAATAGGTTTAAATGAAAATGGCTACTAGCGTATTTTATTTTATATCTTAAAGTAGGTGATTACACCTCAAAGATTAGATGTATATTTTATTAAATAAATTAATAATACAGTTTTAATCGACTTCACTAAATAAAATACGCTCGTATCTTTACGCAAAGGTAAAAATTGATAGATAGACCAGAAGTTTTGCTACGATTATCACAGCTTGTTAAGACTGGCAGAGTTCCGCACGCCTTGTTATTTCTGGGGAATATGGGATGGGGTACATTAGACATAGCCTTAGAATTAGCAGAATCTTTGCTTTGCCAAAATCCTCAAAATGGTGAAAAATGTACCACTTGTAATGCTTGCTTAAAAAGCAAAAGACAGTTACATCCAGATTTGCATTTTGCTTTTCCGGTAATCAAAAAAGATAATAAAAAAAGAGAGGATACCACCAGTAAAGATTTCTTAGTAGAATGGAGAGAGATGCTCGATACATCACGATATTTTAATCGGAAGGAATGGGCAGAAAAAATAAATGCAGAGAATAAGCAGCTTAATATTAATACGACGGAGTGTAACGAGATCATTAAAAAATTAGGACTTAAATCTTTTGAAGGATCTAATAAAATAATGATCATTTACCTTGCAGAATATCTAGGTAAAGAGGGGAATAGATTACTTAAACTCATAGAAGAACCTCCAGATGACACCTTTGTATTTTTAGTGGCAGAATCACAAGAGATGATTCTAAATACTATTTTATCTAGATGTCAGCTTTTTCCAGTGCCTCCACTAAGTGATGATGCTATCCAGCAATATCTTCAGAATTTTGATTTAGCAGATACTAGAAAAGAAGAAATAGTATTTTTAAGTAATGGAAATTTAAGAACGGCTCAGAATCTAGTAAATGACCAAAATGGATTTGATCTATCTGATCACTTGCTTACATGGTTACGAGTAAACTACCTATTTGATAAAAAACCAGCGGATGTTTTTAGCTGGGTAGATGGCTTTGCAAAATTGGGTAAAACATCGCAAAATAGCTTTCTAGAGTACTTTTTACACTTTCTGAGAGAGTATCAGTTGTCTTTATTGACTGATATGCCATTAAGACTATCTATTTCGGAGCAAGAATCGGCTCAAAAAATGAAAAAGATCATTGATTTACATAAAGTTGAAAAACTATCGGAGATTATAAATAACTTACATTATAATTTGTCAAGAAACGCAAACACCAAAATAGAATTAGCCTATACAAGTATGGCAATATGTAATTTATTACATAAAAAAGCCGTTTCGATTTAATATATATAAACGTAGTAATAATGGGATGTGGATCATGCAGTACGACTAAAAATGGAGTTCCTCAGGGATGTGGCGATAAAGGCCATTGTACCTCAGGGTCATGTAATAAAATGAACACCTTTGACTGGCTTAACCATTTGGATATTCCAGATCCTTATGCTTTTAAATATGTAGAAGTAAGCTTTAAAAAAGGTGCCAGAAAAAACTTTTTTATAAATGATAACCCTGCAGCATATACTACAGGAGATATGGTAGTCGTGGATGATGACGGTGGATATGATGTAGGGCGTATTAGTTTATCTGGCGAACTGGTAAGAGCACAGATGCGTAAAAAATCAGTGGGTCAATCCGGAATTGATAAAAAGATAGTCCGTCGAGCAAATCATAGAGATCTCGAAACATTAGAAGAAGCTAGAGGATTAGAAAAAAATACGTTGATAAGAGGTCGTGCTATCGCCAGGACTTTAGACCTAGAATTAAAATTAGGAGAAGTAGAATATAGAGGAGATAAAAGAAAAGCAACTTTTTACTATACCGCAAATGGCAGAATAGATTTTAGAGAATTAGTTAGAAACTATGCCAAAGAATTTAGAGTAAAAGTAGAAATGAGACAGATCGGTTCTCGTCAGGAATCTGCCCTTATCGGAGGGATCGGTTCTTGTGGAAGAGAGCTTTGTTGTTCGACATGGTTATCTGACTTCCAGTCTGTATCGACTACAGCAGCGAGATATCAAAACATTGCGATAAATCAGTCAAAACTTTCTGGTCAGTGTGGAAGATTAAAATGCTGTCTTAACTATGAGTTAGATACATACCTAGATGCGATAGAAGATTTTCCTAAAAAGGCAGATTATATTCATACAGAAAAAGGAAAGGCACAACTTATAAAAATTGATATTTTTAAAAGAGTGATGTACTTTGCTTACGTGGTTAAAAAGGGTAGAAGCCCATTCGTTGCAGTAGGTGTAGATCGAGTAAAAGAAATCATAAAACTAAATAAAGAAGGAGAAAAACCGGAAGATCTATTTCCAGTAAAAGAATACGAGGAGATGGCTAGCGAGGATATTACTTTTGCGGCTGATGAGATGACAGATGTAGTGCAGCTACCAGATGTCAAACGTAGAAAAGGTAGAAATAAAAAAAGAAATACGCGTAAACCTAATGCAAAAAAAGGTCCGCGTAGTCCAGAAGGAAAAACAGATACAGCTTCAAATAAACCAAAGCCTAAGTCTAGAGGAAATAGAAATAATCGCAATAAAAATCAGCGAAAACCAAATCCTAATAAATCACAAGACAGTAAACCACAGGGAGGCGGCAAAGAGGGAAGTAGTAATCAGAGCAGAAGTAAAGGGCCAGATAGTAAAGCCCGAGATGGTAAGCCTAAGTCTCAGCAAACTAACAAGCCAAGATCAAACAAGCCACCATCAAATAAAACTCAGGCTAATAAAACTCAGCCAAATAAGTTGAGTAATACTAAGTCGAGTAATACTAAGCCAAGTAATAATAATACAAAGTCTGATAAACCAAATCCGAATAAATCGGATCAAAGCAATAATAAGAATTAGAATTTTATGAAATACGATGTTACCGTAATCGGATCAGGACCGGGAGGATATGTGGCAGCGATCAGGGCTGCACAATTAGGATTTAAAACAGCGATCATAGAGAAATATAATACGCTGGGAGGAACATGTTTAAATGTAGGATGTATTCCGTCTAAGGCGTTATTAGATTCTTCTGAGCATTATCATAATGCGGCTCATAGTTTTGAGACTCACGGCATAGGAGTAGGGAGTCTTAAGTTAGATATGAAGCAGATGATAAAACGTAAGTCGGACGTAGTATCTCAGACTTGTGACGGTGTATCATACCTGATGAAAAAAAATAAAATCGATGTTCACGTAGGAGTAGGATCGATCAAAGATAAAAACACGGTAACGGTAACTGCTAGTGATGGTAGTATTACAGAGTTAGCTACAGATAAAATAATCCTTGCGACAGGGTCAAAGCCGATAACACCAGCTGCATTTAATTATGATAAAAAAAGAGTGATCACTTCTACAGAGGCACTTAATATCGATAAGCTTCCTAAAAGAATGGTCGTAGTCGGTGGCGGTGTCATCGGGCTGGAACTGGGAAGTGTATTTGCTAGGTTAGGAACAGAAGTGGAGGTAGTAGAATTCCAAGATAAGTTACTGGGCGGAATGGATAAAGATCTTGCAAAGGAAATGCAACGGTCTCTAAAAAAGATCGGGATAAAATTCCATCTAAAGCATAAAGTTACTGATGTAAAAGCGACTAAGACTTCCGTCAATGTAACCGTTCAAAAAAGAGATGCAGAAGACACCTTTGATATCAAAGCAGATTACTGTTTAATAGCCATAGGTAGAAGACCTTATACTGATGGACTAGGATTAGAAAATGTAGGTATTGCATTAGATGATCGCGGACGTATAGAAACTAATCATCACTTAGAAACCAATGTGCCGGGAATTTTTGCAATCGGAGATGTAATCAAAGGAGCGATGCTAGCTCATAAAGCAGAGGACGAAGGCGTCTATGTAGCAGAATATATGGCTGGACAAAAACCTCATATCGATTATAATTTAATTCCAGGAGTCGTTTATACTTGGCCAGAAGTATCTGCGGTAGGTAAGACAGAGCAAGAACTAAAAGATGCAGGTATAGAATACAAAGTTGGAAAGTTTCCATTTAAAGCACTCGGTAGAGCTAGAGCAAGTATGGATACAGCTGGATTTGTAAAAGTACTAGCGGATAAGTCTACAGATGAACTTTTAGGAGTACATATGATAGGAGCACGTGTAGCGGATGTTATAATGGAGGCCGTTGCTTTGATGGAATTCCGCGGTTCTGCTGAGGACATGGCTCGTATTTGTCATCCACATCCGACGTATACGGAAGCGGTAAAAGAAGCGGCACTAGCTGCTTTTGAAAACAGACCTATGCACATTTAGAATTAGCATTAATTTTAAAGGATTATTTATTTGAAGCGTTTCTATTCAGTTTATCTATTTAGATAATCCTGATATGCCGACTGTGTAACAGCCTGTCCTAACATTTTTAAAGTATCTAGATTTTTACCCTTTGATTCTATAATTTTTTGAGAATGGTAGTCATATACTAATGAGCCCGATTTATCGATGGTCCCAAATCCATTATTGAAAATATAATGAGCAAAATTTTTTTCAGAGTTGGAAAATAGATTTTTGGAAAAAGGATAATTTTCTAATTGATTATCATACGCTAATTCATCTAATAGCGTATAACTTAAATCTTTTTGAGAACCAAAATTATCTATAATTCCGGTACTATCTAGAGCTCCTCCGAGCCATAGCATCGGGATATGAAATTTTATAGGTGCATTATGACTTCCCTTGTGAAGCGGATATCTATGTCCGTGATCCGCTGTTATTATAACCAGTGTGTTCTCCCACCAATCTTCTTTTTTTGCTTGTTCAATAAATTGATTTATAGAATGATCCGTATAGTGATGTGCACTTTTAAACATATCTATTTCTGTTTTTTGTTTAAAAGCAGGTTCTCCTGGAAATTCATACGGCTCATGACTGGTCAATGTAAAAATGGTTTTAAAGAAAGGCTTTGATTTTTCTTTTTGTAGGTCTTCTAAAACTCTTTCTAAAACAATGTGATCATGCACTCCCCATTTACTATTCCAATTTTTTTTATCAAAATTCTTACCTGAGGTTATATTACTTAAACCCAGGCTTAATAAATAGGCATTCATATTTCCAAAATTTAAATCACCGCCATAATAGAAGCTGCAATTATATCCCGACTGAGTAAATGGACTTGTGATTATGGGAAGGTTCTTTATTTTGCTTGGAGTTTTAATAATACTCCTTTGGCACTGTGGGTAATAACCACTCATTAAGGATACGAGCCCTTTATCACTTCTATCTCCATTGGCATAGAAATTTGAAAAAAGTAATCCTTCTTTACATAGCCTTTTAAAATTTGGAGTGACGTCAGGATATCCATTTAAAGGAGCCACAATTTTAGAAGTTAAACTTTCCCAAATGATAATTATAACATTGGGTGTTTCTGTATTTAAGATTTTATCCTCATTACGAGAATTTTTGATCTCATTTAATCTAGAACTAACAATTAAGTTTGCTTCTGTTTGTTCATAAATTTTAAAGGAGTTTTTTGTGTCATGAATTCCTTTAAGATAAGAGTGCCCAAAATTCCAAATTCCATTAATCGCCAGATGATTAGCATATTGATTATCGGAAAAATATACATTGCTTTGATTGATTGGTATTCTGTGGAATCCTCCCCTTAATCCGATTCCAGCTAATATTAAAAATGCGACTATAGCTAAGATGTCTTTTTTTAATTTTTTTGTTGCAAGTTGATTAATGATTTTCAAGAAGAAAAAATAAGTAAGCCCGACAGAAGAAACATATAATATAGCAGCAATTATTACCTGATACGTTTTTAAAGAGGCTAACATTTCCATCGGGGTATTTAAATAAGTATAGATGGTGGCGTCTAATCTTACGCCCCAATGAGGGTAAACTAATGTATCCACTAATAACATTATACAAGCAATCGCAGCATAAAGAAATGTTATGACTTTTACACTAGATTTAAAAAAGGCATCAGCTCCTAACAAAGTAGTAATAATGCCTATCAATAAGATGGGTAAAAGAAAATACCCGATAAGGGAAATATCCAATCTTAATCCATAAATAAAGGATAAAAAGAATTCTTCATTGTTTTGACCTTCAATGGAAAAAAGATTGCAGAAAAAAAATATAAGTCTCGTTATAAAGAAAAACAGCAGCCATCCTAAAAAATAGTACCCGTAGAAGATGGTTCGCTTAAACATAATAGACCAAAGCTAAGAATTTGATCTATTTATTTATTCCCTGCTATGATAATTACGATTTCGCCTTTTACAGATGGTCGTGCAGCAAAATTATCTTTAAGGCTTATAGCGGACCCTTTTATAACCTCCTCGTACATTTTACTGATTTCTCTACAAACAACTACTTCTCTTTCTTCACCACAATGTTCCACAATTTGTGTCAAACATTTTATTAGTCGATGAGGCGATTCATATAAAACGATGGTTGACTCGAGCGTTGCGATATATTTTAATCTAGTCTGTCTACCTTTCTTTTGTGGAAGGAACCCTTCAAAATGAAATCGATCACAAGGCAATCCACTAGAAACTAAGGCTGGAACAAAGGCAGTGGCTCCTGGTAAAGCTGTAACGGTAATATCGTTTTCGTGACAGGCTCTGACTAGTAAAAATCCTGGATCAGAAATCCCGGGTGTTCCAGCATCACTTATTTGTGCAATGGTAGTTCCGTTTTTTAGTTCGCCGATCCAGCGATCGACTTGATGATGCTCGTTGTGAGCGTGGAACGAGATTAATTTTTTATCGATGTCGTACTCTTGCATTAATTTTCTGCTCACACGGGTGTCCTCACATAGTATTATATCGACTTCTTTTAGGACCTCGACGGCACGGTAGGTTATATCTTTTATATTTCCGACTGGAGTAGGGACCAGATATAACATAAGGGATAGATTATGATGGCGTTACGGTATATTCGTATTTTTCCATGATCACATTAGCCAGTAATTTTTTACATGCTAGTTCTACATTGGCTTTAGCCTCATCTAAATTATCCGCCTCTAATTCCATAACGATATGCTTCCCGATTCTTACATCGTTTACATTATGGATATCGATATTTTTCATGTTTTTAGCTACTGTTTTTCCTTGTGGATCTAGTAACTCTTTATGAGGCATAATATTTATCTCCGCTTTGAATGTCATAACCTATCTTATTAGATGGCAAATGTATGAATCCATATCCGATTATATATACCGTGATACCATATATATATCGCTTAAATGCCATAACCTTTAATTTTATAGCCGTTTGCAAATGATTTTATCCTTAACTTCGTTATATAACTATCATTTACGATCTACTTCACTATATATAGCTAAATGAGAAGACATTTTTTTACGTTTCTAGTGGTTTTTATTGGCTTAAGCCAATTAGGAAAAGCTCAGCCCATTAATTCAAATTGTGCGACTGCATTTATTATAGCGGACCCTATAGATTATTGCTCTAGTTTTGGCGAATTTAATAATATAAATGCTGGACCTGGTAACCCTGTTGTAGGTACACCTAACTGCTGGATTGATTCTAATAATGATGTCTGGTTTAGATTTATATCCTTTGCTCGTGCTATAAATGTAACAATATCAGGAAATGCAAATGGTCAGATGACTGGTGGAACACTGGTCCAGCCAGAAGTATCATTATATATCGATGATGGCTGTCAGTCATTTTCTGAACTAAGATGTGACTCCGATACCCAAAACGATGGAGCTGCAAATGTATTTAGAGGAGATCTTACAGTGGGACAATCGTATCTTATCAGAGTAGGTGGACGTGCAAATACCACAGGTACTTTTACGATTTGTACGCGTAATTTTAATCCACCTCAGGAACCGGAACAAGACTGTAATCTTGGATCCGTTTTATGTGATAAATCTCCTTTTATCGTGCAGTCTGTAATAGGAGCAGGAGTAGATAATATGGAATTTGGAAATATACCGTGTAGCACTGACGAGCAAGGAAATTTTAATGACTTACTCGAAGCTCAATCTACTTGGTTCCAGTGGACTTGTGATATTCCAGGAACATTAACCTTTATTTTAGACCCTATAATTCCTGGAGATGATCTCGATTGGGCTTTATATGAGTTGCCTAGCGGAATTAGTAACTGTGGGGATAAGGTACATTTACGATGTGCATTTAATAGTCCTTCCGGTGGGGGAAACTCTGATAGTTGTGGAGATTTAACAGGAATGAATGATACAGATTCAGAAATATCTGAAGATATAAATTGTGAGTCTAATGAGAACGGTTTTGTACAGTCTATATCCATGCAAGCTGGAGTGAGTTATGCGTTAGGAATAAATAACTTTACGGAAAGCGGTGTCGGTTTTGAAATAGACTTCGGAGGTACAGGTACTTTCCAAGGACCTGAGGTTATGTTTACGATCGATCCAAACGAAGGACTGAGATGCGATACTTTCTTTACAGTCGAGAATTTTAGTTCGTTTGTAAATGGGACGATCGTAAGTTATGATTGGAATTTTGGAGAAGGGGCAGTACCAGCGACAGCGGATACAGAAGGACCTCATCAGGTGATCTATAATAGTTTTGGAGATAAATTTATAACACTGACTATAGAGTCGGATCAGGGATGTATCATTACAGAAGTGTTACCGTTATTTGCAGAGCCTTGCTGTGATGAAATTATAGATATTGAAATAGACCTCTTAGATGTTCAGGACCTGGTATGTGCAACTATAGCAGACGGTAGTATAGAGGTGGCTGGAGCCAATGGAACTCCCCAATATCAGTTTTCACTAGACGACGGAGACTTTTTTCCAGTGACGATTTTTGCAGGTTTAGAGGCTGGAAATTACGAGATAAAAATTCAAGATATAAAAGGCTGTACAGACTCGGTGGATGTACTAATTACTGCTCCACCTGAGATCATTGTGGATGCAGGATCGGACGTTACTGTCGATCTTTGTTTTGAGACTCAGTTTTCTGGAAGCTATACACCAGTAGGTACTATGGATAGTATCAGCTGGAATGCTCAGGATACATCTGATAATAATTCCTTATCCTGTTTAGACTGTCTAGACCCTATAGCGATCGCTCCAGGTCAGACGACGTATATACTTACCGTTATCGATGAGGTCGGGTGCTCTGCATCTGATGAGGTAACTGTTTTTGTAGAGGAAGATTACCCGATTTATGGGCCTAATATTTTTACGCCTAACGGAGATGGTTTTAATGATCGTTTTACTTTATACGGTGGGCCTGCTGCCATTATCATTAGAGAATTTTACATATACGATAGATGGGGAGAGCTCATATTTTTTAAAGAAGATGTAGAATTAAATGATCCAGCTCTAGGATGGGATGGTGATTTTAAAACAGATGACCTAGGTACACAGGTGTTTTCATGGTATGCACTGATAGAGTTTTGTGATAGCGATGGTGCTGATGATACGAGACCTTATTCTGGAGATATCACACTGATCAAAGGATGATAAAATATTATATAGTAATCATATTTTTAATGTTGCTCTACTCCTGTTCTAATGATATAGAAGAGGTAAACTCTCTGATGAGTAAAGAGGAGATAAAAATAGAAACAGCTAGAGACATAGAAATTATTTACAGTGACTCCGCTCAGATAAAATTAGTTTTACAAGCTCCGATCTTAAAAAGACATCTGGATAGAAGAGCTCCATATGAGGAATTTGATCAAGGGATAGAAGCAGAGTTTTTTGGAGTAAATAAACAACCTAATGCATGGCTGGAATCTAAGTATGCTGTTAGAAAAGAAAAAGAAAACATCATTATCGTAAGAGATTCTGTCGTACTTATAAACCGTAGAAACGAAAAACTAGAAACCTCAGAACTGATATGGAACGAAAAAGATCAAACTGCCAGTACTAATAAATTTGTAATGATCTCACAACCGGAGAAAGGAGACACGAGCTATGGATATGGTTTTGAGTCTAATTCTGATTTTACTAGATTTGAAATAAAAAATAGATTCTCCTCTAAAATGACATCTAGTGACTACATGAAAAATCTAGGAAAGAATAGCGAGTCGACGGCAGAAAAAAAAACGGACAGTAATTCTTCCATCATAAATACTAAAAAGAACAAACGTAAATAACCATGGGGCTGATTTTAGGAATCATTTTATTTTTAGTCTTATCTGCATTTTTCTCGGGATCAGAAATTGCTTTCGTTTCTTCAAATAAACTAGGCATGGAGGTGCTACAGGATAAAGGGACTAAGAGAGGTAAACTGATTTATAATATGTATCAGAATGCTCGGAAATTTATAGCCACTGCGCTAGTCGGAAATAATATAGCTCTAGTAGTGTTTACATTTCTGATGACTCAGTTTCTTGCTCCACTTTTTGGTCAGTCTAATCCAGATGCGATATGGGTACTTTTGATAAACACTGTATTGATAACAATTGTGGTATTGATATTTGGAGAGTTTTTACCTAAGACATTCTCTAGATTATATGCAACTAGTTTTTTATATAATGCCGCATATCCCTTACAGTTTTTCCAGTGGTTACTTGCTATACCGACTTGGATCATGACTAAGTTATCCAGTTTTATTTTAAGATATATATTTAGGGCCCCGATAGAGAAAACGGATAATGCACTGAGTATGATCGATCTCCGACACTTTATAAATGAGGAGGTATCAGAGCAAGACGAAAATATAGATAAGGAGATTTTAACTAATGCTCTAAATCTAAATCAGCTAAAAGTAAGAGACTGTATGGTTCCGCGGATGGAGATTACAGATGTAGATATCTCAGTGACGATAGAAGATTTATTGGTGATTTTTAAGGAGAGTAATCACTCACGGATCATAGTAGTAGATGGCGATGTAGAAAACGTTTTAGGATATGTGCACCATCAGCAATTATTGCAAAATCCAGATTCTATAAGAGATATCGTAATGATGATATCTTATGTGCCGGAGGCGATGAACATCCAGTTGCTCCTTAATAGATTTATAGGAGAGCGTACTAATATCGCCTGCGTTGTCGACGAATTTGGAGGAACGGCAGGAATTATAACATTGGAAGATATACTAGAAGAAATTTTTGGAGAGATAGAAGACGAACATGATTCTGAGGTACTTATCGATGAGCATATTTCTGATGGAACCTTTCGTTTTAGTGGAAGGGTAGAACTGGATATGATCAATGAAAAATATCCTGAACTTAATATTCCAGAAGGGGAGTACCATACACTCTCCGGTTATATCGTAATGACTTCCGGTTCCATTCCTATGGAAGGATCTGAGATAGTCGTCGATGGAATGAAATTTATTTTTGAACGAGTAAGCGATAAAAAGATCGAACTCATCAAGTTAATTATTCTGGAATCAGAGGATGAGGAAAACGATTAAAATCTTATGCTTACTGTGCCTATTATCATGTACAGCAACACCAGATCAGGAAGAGATTAAAGGCTTCCACCAAAATGGAAATCTTTCCTATATATATTATCTGCAAGATGGAAAAAGAAATGGTCTGTATAAGGAATATTATCCTTCTGGAAAAATCCAAATAGAAAGAAAATACCTGTTAGATTCCATAGTAGCCCAAAAAATAACAGATATCAACGGAAAAGTATTAGTAAACTATAAGAAAAAAAATGGTCGCCTTTATGGTTTGCTAGGGTCGTCTGATTGCATTTCCGTATTTCCAGAAGAAAAATAATATGAGCATAAAGCGGATTACTAAGGCTTGTTATATCTTGTTAATATTTTCGGTATTTGCTTGTAAAAAAAGTAATCATTCGGATAACGTTAGCCTTCCTTATTTTACCTCCAAAGATCTAGAACCACTATGGTTAGATCATCAGGATAAAGCGATTCATAAAATAGAGGACTTTTCTTTTATGGATCAGAACGGACAGACTGTAACTCGTAAAACGGTAGATAATAAGATTTACGTTGCAAATTTCTTTTTTACGATATGCCCGGGGATCTGCCCGATCATGACCGATAACATGTATAAGATCCAGGAAAAAATAAAAAGTAGAGATGATATCCTCTTATTATCCCATACCGTTACTCCATGGATAGATACTGTAGAGAGGCTTAAGGCTTACTCCAAAGAAAAAAAAGTTAATTCTAAAATATGGCATTTACTTACTGGACCTGAGGAAGAAATTTATTCCTTAGCTCGAGATTCCTACTTTGCTGATAAGGAGATAGGACATAAGACAGAGGAAGACGATTTTCTACATACAGAAAACTTTATTTTGGTCGATAAAAAACAGAGAGTCAGAGGCGTTTATAACGGTACGATAGATTCTGATATTAGGAGATTATTAGAAGATATAGAAATGTTAACTAATGAATAAAAATAAATAGCTCATAACATATTGAAATTATTTATATATTTGTTATTGATTTAAACCATTAGTAGGAGTTTTACACCCTTAAAACCTGCCAATCTAGTCTGTATAGAACCAAATTTTGCTGTCCATAACGGGCTGTAACATTACAATTTGGTAACTTATGCACACATCTCTTACGAGTTTGAGTAAGTCGTCTACGGCTTTTCAGAAACTTTTATTAACAGTAATTTTATTTACTACAGTTAGTTTTAATGCCTATTCCCATGGAACTCAGGTTGCCTATTGTATTACTAACCAGGGTAAAATAAGAGTGTACATCGAGCACTGGCATGGTAATATTTCTCCCGGAAATGTAACTAACGCATTAGTATCTATAGATGTAACGGATACCTCTACTGGTATGACCACAAATCAGCAACAGGTTCCTGATGGTGTAGTATGGGATACAACTAAGGATAATCTACCTGACTGTAAAGGTCCACTTACTATACTGTCTTCTTGTCCAGGTCGAGCTGATGTTTATAATGATTGGGTATATTGGGAGTTTACACCTCCAGCGTGTTTTGTAAATTTGATAGTTACAGTGCAGGAAGTTATTGGATCCCAATCATTTTATTTTGATGAAGCATGTGCACAATTATACCCCACATCTTTAACTGATAATTTTATTGACTGTGTTCCACCTACTATAGAATGTCCATCGGCTGTTACAGAAAATGTAAATGCAACTGGGTGCGAGGCTGTGATTCCATCAGGTTTAGAACCTACTGTTTTATTTGATGATTGTACTCCACTAGAAGATTTAGTTTCTACTTATGATATCACTGGAGCTCTTACAGCATCTGGAAATGGGTATGCAAATGGGTTATCCTTTCCTAAGGGGACCTCTACAGTAACCTATTCCGTTACAGATAATACTAATAAAACCTCGACTTGTAGTTTTACCGTAACTGTAGAGGATAACGCAGGTCCATCCCTTACCTGTCCTGCTGATCTTACGATAGAATGTAGCCAAAGTGGAAAAGGAGCAATAATATTGGATTGGTTAAATTCGGCTACAGCCACAGACCTCTGTGGAATACTTTCTATAGATAATAACTATGACCCTAATGGATTTTCTAATCCTCCTAAGGGATCCCAGATTGTAACATTCACTGCAACGGATAATTGCGGAAATGCTTCCACATGTATGGCAACTATAACTATCGTAGATACCACAGATCCAGTTATTACTTGTCCATCCGATATCACCATAGAATGTGGAGATCCTAATAATGATGCCATCATAGCAAACTGGTTAGATAATGCCACTGCAAATGACGCTTGTGATCTCGACGTGGACATCGCTAATAATTATAGTGATGGGAATTTTACAGGAGGATGTGATGGGCCTAACGGTATCCGTACGGTACGATTTACGGCTACGGATTGTGCAGGAAATACATCTACTTGTGAGGCGACGATCACTAGAGATGATACTACACCACCGACATTTTTAATACAACCTACAGATATAACGGTAGGTTGTATAAATTCTGCAGGCAATACAGCGGAGTTAAATGCTTGGTTAGCTTCTAACGGAGGAGGAATAGCATCTGATGATTGTGATCCGACGGTAACATGGTCTAGAGTAGCAGGTCCGACTGTAGATTTATGCGGATATACTTTTAGTAGGGATTATACATTTACGATTACTGATAATTGTGGAAATACAGCTACGGCAGTGGCTACTTATACTGTAGAAGATACGACGCCACCTGTTATTAATTTAGTTTGGGAAATGCTAACTCAGACTTGTTCTGCAAATAATGAAACAAATCTTGCAAATTACTTAGAACAAAATAAAAGAGCAACGGATGCATGTAGTCCAGCAGCAGAAGTGTCGATTGACTGGGTAGTGATGAGTGATCAAGAAAGTTGTGGAGGTACCATCCATCGTACTTATTTATATACAGCAACAGATGCATGTGGAAACACATCTACAGATATATTTGAGTATAAAACTACAGACGTAGCAGTACCGACATGGGCAAATATACCAGGGACATTAATATTGGAATGTGGTGATCCAGATAATGCGACTATAATAACTCAATGGATAGAGGATGTAGAAAATTCCATGTTTGATGCATGTGGAGGAGAAATAATGATTACAAATAACTGGGATGGAAGTTTAACAGCAGGATGTAATCAGAATACAGTAATCGTATGGACAGTAACAGATGATTGCGGAAATACTAGAACACTTTCTAGAACTATTGCAGTTCGAGATACCACAAACCCTGCGTTTGTTGCTTGTCCTGATGATTTTACCGTAAATGTAGATGTAGACGAATGTGGCTCTAATGTTACCTTTCCGACACCAGTCGGTTTTGATCAATGTACACCTCAAAACGAATTAGAGATTGTACAAATAAATGGTCCAGCAAGCGGATCTACTTTTCCTGTAGGAACGACCTATGTGAGATTTAGATTGCGAGATGGTTGTAATAGACAAGATCTTTGTGATTTCTTTATTACGGTAGTAGATTCTGATGAGCCGAGTATCTCATGTCCTTCTAATGTAGAAGCATGTACGCTACCTAATCAGTGTACATGGAGATCAGATAATAATGTGCTCCCGATCACTAACGAAAATTGTCCAGCTCAAACAGTGCAAGTAGAAATTACAGGAGCAACGGTATTATCTAGGCGTACAGGAAATGCGTCAAATAGAATTTTTAATGTAGGAACGAGCACGGTATGTTATTATATAACCGATGGTGCAGGAAACGAGTCAGAATGTTGTTTTGATGTGATCATTACTGACTGTCAAGATCCAGTAATTACTTGTCCTGCAGATATAACTAATGCAGCTTGTGGTACTGCACCTCCAGCGACTTTTACAGCTACAGCTACGGATAATTGTTCGGCCGCAGGAAACGTTACGATTAGCTCTATGCTCTACAATACCATCAGTGGATGTGGAGATTCGGAGACACAAGTATTTCAGTTTACCGCTACTGACGAAGCAGGAAACACATCTCAGTGTTTTGCAAATTTCACAACTATTGATAATACTAATCCTACGATTACAACACAAGCGATTAATGGTGCTTCGGATTGTGCGAGTGCAGATATAGATTTACTAGATTGGTTAAATAATAATGGAGGGGCTGTTGCCAATGATGCATGTGGAACAGTAACTTGGTCCTACGATTTTGTAGGAGGTGCAGCAACGGGTTGTTCTGGAGCTCCATCTGTAAATGTAACGTTTACGGCTACAGACGAGTGCGGAAATACAGCTACGACAGCTGCGGCTTTTAATGTAGACGATACAGAAGTACCTACTATTTCTTGTCCATCAGATATTACTTTGGAATGTGGAGATGTGCTTAATGATGCGGTGATAGAATTATGGTTAGGTCTAGCTACTGGAGAAGATAATTGCTCAGAGGTAAGTATCACTAATGACTATCCAGCAAATGCAATGTTAGATTGTGATGGATCGATCACGGTAACTTTTATCGCGACAGATGACTGTGGAAATGATGCAGAATGCGAGGCCATGATTTCTATGCAAGATAATACTGCACCTGCTTTTACTGTTTTACCCGCTGATGTAACGCTGGAATGTGGTGATAGTGGAAATGCAGCATTTATTACAGCATATACAAATAGTATCGGTAATGCTGTTTTCTCTGATCAGTGTACGCCTAATGCTGATCTTACAGTAGACGTAGATGGGGTAGGTAATGATCCACAATGTGGAAATGCAGAAATACTAGAATATCAGGTAATTATCACCGACGAATGTGATAATGATGTAACGGCTACTTGGTTTATACATATAGAAGATACGACACCACCTGAGCTCACTGTACCAGCGGATATGGATTTTGCCTGTGACGGCTCTGGAAATACGGCAGATATTAATGCATGGTTAGCCGGAGCTACGGCTACGGATGATTGCGGTACAGCAACTGTAGAATCTGTTCTGTTTAACTCCTTGAACGCATGTGGTAATTTTGAAAACCAAAGCTATTTATTTACAGCAACTGATGAGTGTGGAAATGTAAGCACTGACATCGCTATGATTACGATTAGTGATACGCAAGAACCAGTCATTGCATGTCCTGACGATATAACATTAAGCTGTGGAGCAAATAATAATTCTGCTCTCGTAACAGCGTGGTTAGCTAGTGTAACGGCTACGGATGTGTGTAGCGATATCAGTGTTACTAATAACTATACAGGCTTATTTCCAGCTAATTGTGGAGGGACACTGGCCGTAATTTTTATTGCTACCGATGATTGTGGAAATACCTCATCTTGTATGGCAGATATTATTATGGATGATGTGATATCTCCTGATTTTGAAAACTGTCCAGATGACCTCACTATAAATGTAGATGTAAGTAACTGTGATTCTAATCCTATTTTCTCTACACCATCAGCGATAGACAACTGTGGCGTTTCTGTAGCTCAGAATACAGGACCAGCATCAGGTACACCATTTCCTGTAGGGACGACTACTGTAGGTTTTATAGCAACTGACGAATGTGGAAATACAGCGACTTGTGAGTTTGATATTACAGTAGTAGATTCTGCAGATCCTCTTATACTTTGCTCGCAAGATTTATATGAGCGATGTATCACAGATGGAACTTGTATGTTAGAAATCGATGGTATCGAGCCGATATTAGGGATGGAAAACTGCCCAGGTTTTACGATCACCTATAATATTACGGGAGCCACCACGGCAAGTGGAACAGATGATGCTTCTGGCACTTCATTTAATATCGGTATCAGTGAGGTGTGTTATACATTAACTGATGCCGCTAGTAATTCTTCTACATGTTGTTTTGAAATTCAGGTGATAGACTGTACACCACCGACAGTAACATGTCCAATAGATCTAACCGTTACTTGTAATGGATCAGGAAATATGACTGACTTAAATACTTGGTTAGCGACTGCCAGTGCAACTGATGCTTGCAGTACACCAGTGACGTTTGAAAATAAAGTTTATAATACCATCAGCGGATGTGGAGAAACGTATGCCGTCGTGTACGAATTTACAGGAACAGATGCAGCAGGAAATACAGCGATCTGTTATGCTCAATTTACGATAGAAGATATAACTAATCCGATCATTGATACAGAAGCTGAAGACCTAACTGTAGAATGTGATGGAGCAAATAATAGTAACGATATACAATCATGGCTAAATTCATTTGCAGGAGCAGAAGCTTCTGATGGTTGTGGGGAGATTTCTTTCTCTCATAATTTTAGTGGTGACCTATCCGATGGATGTGCAGCGACTGGGAGTATAACAGTGATTTTTACAGCTACAGATGATTGCGGAAATACAGCTACCACAGATGCTATATTTACCATAGAAGATACTACAGATCCCACGATAAATTGCCCGCAATCGATTACCCTTCAGTGTGGTGATAATGCAAATAATGCGATCATTAATAACTGGTTAGCTACGGCTTCCGCCAATGATGTATGCGGAGATGTCAGTTTTACAAATGATTTTGCGACTAGTTTTGATGAGATGTGTGGTGAGACTGGTACTTATACCGTTACATTTACTGCAACTGATGATTGTGGAAATAACACCACATGTCAGGGCGTAATAACAGTAGAAGATAATACACTTCCAGCTTTTGATCAAGCTCCTCAAGATATAACTATAGCGTGTGCTGATCCTAATTACACCGTTTTGTATAATGCATGGATTACGAGTAATGGTCAGGGAATTGCCTCTGATAATTGTGGGGAGGTTTCTTGGTCACATATAGTTTTAGATTTAATTCCTTCTTGTGGTGATGCAGGAACGTTACCTCATGTGTGGACGATTACAGATGATTGTGGTAACATATCTACGGCTGTTGCTAATGTCATTACAGAGGATAATGTCATACCAGAAATAGTAGTACCTACTGTTTTAACAGTAGAATGTGATGGTGCAGGTAATCAGTCTGACTTAGATACTTGGTTAATGACAATTGCAGGATCAGATGATTGTGGAGAGGTAACGACTGGGTTCATTTTAAATAATACTATTTCAGAATGTGGTGGTGGCTCAGAGGCCAATTATTTATTTACTGTTACAGATGCATGTGGAAATACAGCAACCGCTAGTTCTTCCTTTACGATAGAAGATACTACCGTCCCTACGATAATATGTCCTGCGACCTTAGCATTAGAATGTGGGGCTATCGGAAATGACCAAAGTATTAATGCATGGTTAGTAAGTGCTACGGCTAGTGATATATGTAGCGAGGCATCGATTAGTAATGATTATAATGGTACGTTACCAGCTGACTGTAATGGATCAGTAATGGTTACGTTTACCGCAACAGATGATTGTGGAAACACAGCTACCTGCCAGGCAAGTATTACCATGGATGATACAACAGATCCGGTTTTTGAAAACTGTCCAGATGACTTAACGATAAATGTAGATGTAGATGTGTGTGGATCTAATCCTATTTTTTCTACACCTATCGCAACTGATAATTGTACAGTGACAGTTGCGCAGACTGCTGGATTAAGTTCGGGTTCGACATTCCCAGTAGGGGTTACGGCTATACAGTTTACCGCGACAGATGGATGCGGAAATACAGTCGTATGCGACTTTAATATAACGGTTATAGATTCAGATGTACCACAAATTTTCTGTCCTTCTTCTACTATTACTCAGTGTACAGACACAGGTTTCTGTACATGGACCAGTGATGATGCAGTGGTTCCATCTACTAGTTTTGAAAACTGTGATGATTACACTATAGAATATACGATTACTGGTGCCACTTCTGCAACAGGTTCTGACAGCGCAGCTGGCGAGGTATTTAATCTAGGATTATCAACAGTATGTTATACGATAACAGATGATTCTGATAATGAATCTACTTGTTGTTTTGATGTACTGATTAAGGACTGTGAAGCTCCGATGTTAGTATGTCCTAATGATTTAATTGTAGAATGTGCAGCGACTAATGATACGCAGAAAAGTACATGGCTTAACACAACCGTTTCTTCGGATAATTGTGATCTAGCGGCGACGATAACATTTGAGTTGTTTAATTCTGGTAGTCAGTGTGGAGGAGGGTACACGGAGCAATATCTAATCACTGCTACCGATGCTGCTGGTAATGCGACTACATGTATTAGGACTTTTACTGTGGAAGATAATATCGCTCCAGTAATTACTACATCAGAGCCTAATGTAACAGTTGAGTGTGATGGCAATAATAATATCGACAGGCTGATTTCTTGGTTAGCTAATAATGGTAATATTGATGATTCGGATGTATCCGAATTTTGTTCTGCTTATGAATGGAATAATAATTTTGATCAAGTTGTATTTACTAATAATACACCTTGTAGTGACGATATCGGTTTTTACGAAGTGATGTTCTGGGTAGTGGATGATTGTGGAAATATCAGTAACAGAATTACTAAACAATTTATAATAGAAGATACTAACGATCCGATTATAGTAGTGCCAGATAACTTAACATTACAATGTGATAATCCATTAAATGATGCAATCATAAGTTCGTGGTTATTAGATGTAACGGCGAGTGATACTTGCGATGATGATGTAGTTATTACTAAAACATCTAATGTAGTCGATCAGTGTGGAAATACATCTACGACTACTTATACTTTTACAGCTACAGATGCTTGTGGTAATACAGATCAAGGAACAGCGATCATCGTCATAGTAGATACCGAAGTGCCTACTATAATAACTCCGGCATCGGATTTATTACTAGAATGTGCAGGTGCAGATAATGATGATGCTATCGACGATTGGGAAGATAATTTTGGAGGTGCCGAGGCTACTGATAATTGTAGTGACGAAGACCTAGATTGGGATATTCTTTCTGAGGTAAGTACTGCTGGATGCGGAGATATAGAAACAGTAACGTATGTTTTTGTAGTTGAAGATAATTGTGGAAATACGAGTAC
>Ga0114957_1001312_pt1 | contig 27772 bp, 27 predicted proteins | sample BantaG_FD_87175 | JGI IMG/M metagenome (GOLD analysis project Ga0114957, IMG submission 87175) | Marine algal microbial communities from Bantry Bay, Ireland - BantryBay_4 metaG | ecosystem: Host-associated > Algae > Red algae > Unclassified | place: Bantry Bay, Ireland | collected 2014-11-21
CATTACAAGATCTAAGGCAAGCTATCTTTTCAAAGGGTGAGTATTACAAGCCACATCAAAGTCTCTTAGAGAGCATTCCTAAATTGATTGAGCAACACCCAAATCTCAAAGAACACTTTGAAAACAATCTTGAAGAAACAAAACGGAAAAGCTACTTACCAGAGGATAATATCGAACAACTCTTACAAAAGAATGCAGAGTCAGGTACACATTCTATCATTGATATTTTTACAATTAGTGACACAACTGACCTTAATCAATCAGGCAAGGTAAGTGATCAAGATCTGTTGAAATTATTTACCACACTCAAGCCCAGCAAAAGTCAAGTAGAATCCAAAGCAGAACACTTACAAACCTATAGAGGAAGATGGTTATGTACTTATGTGATAGTCTACGACAACCAAGGACCATGTGAGCTATTCTTTACTGGTTACTCGGGGGATTAGGCAGAAGAGTTGTGAGTTATAAGTGTTGATTATGAGTATTTTGTAAGAAGTAAAACAGAGAAGTAATTACCTGGCACAATAAAATATCATGAGAATACTAATTATTTTGCTAACTACTTTCTTGACGAAATGTATGAGCTAATCTCAAATTACAATCTTATTATGATTGGAGAAATGCATGGTACAAACGAACCTTCTGAATTTGCATATGGAATTTGTAAACTCATCAATCAAAAGGAAGAAAAGTAATCATGGCTATGGAGATTCCTCCATCACAAGTGAAAAACTTCAACGATACAATGACAATTGATCAATTGAAAGATCTCAATGTCTTTATTGAAGAAAACGCTTCTGGAATGAATGGTGAAGCTTGGCTAAATTTGATTGCCCAATGCAATCAGATTTTGAAAATCATTAGAAGCAAAATTTTGACAACTAAGGATGAGTTATGAAGTAAAAGAGTTTTGAGTTAATAGTTATGAGTTGTGGATATCTAAGCAAACTCATAATTCACAACTTATAATTTATCATCAATAAAAAGAAGCATCCATCCTACTCATTTAACCTTCAAATTAAAGACTCTAGCTAATGATTTGATACATAGATTTTTTGTATTGAGATGGGGACTTGCCTGTTACTCTTTTAAACTGTTTACTGAAGTGGGAAAAATTATTAAACCCTACTTCTAAGGAGATCTCTGAAATAGATTTGTTACCAACTGTAATGAGACGAATGGCTTGTCTCACTCTAAACTCATTGACAAATTGAGTAAAAGTCTTCTGCGTATGTTTCTTAAAGTAGCGACAAAACGCTGGCACAGTCATTAATGCAATTTTACTAATCTGGTCTAGAGATATTTCGCCACTGAAGTTTTCTTTGACATAATCATAGACTTGATTGATTCTTTCATCGTCTTGATTTTGGATGATGAGTGTCATGCCAGCAGCATTCAATATTTCGTATTCATCTGACTGAGCTAGTACTTGCAATATCTTGAACATACTTATCAAGCGATCAAAGGGACTTTTCTTTTCCATCAATTTGAGCTCACTACCAACATAACTTTTAGTCTCACCATAAAATGAAATACCCGCCTTAGATTTTCTAATCAGCTCACCTATTGCTTCAAGCTCAGGCATGATCATTGACGAACTTTTGATCAGATCTTTCTTAAATTGAACTACTATTTCTTCATTGACCCCTTGGATACCAAATTCGTAACCATAGTGTGGAATATTAGGACCCATAAGAATTAAATCACCGTGTTCAAACTGTGAAATATGATTCCCAACATATCTATTACCATATCCTTCTTCTATAAAAACGAGCTCGACCTCAGGATGGTAATGCCAATATGCTTTTGCATCAGGATTACGTGTCGTAAATCTCAAATACCGTAAAGAAGAACCAATATTTGATTCAATTTTTTCAAGTCGTGGGACTAAGTGCTGCTTTTGCTTAACATCCATATTCTTTGGCTAATATTTACATTATGTACTAATTTAACCCTAACATATTCTAAATTAACCCATATTGTTAAGATAGAACATCTATTGGTCAAATATACCAAACATAAATTTGAAAAGCTATCCGATATTTGTATTAGAAAATATTTAGACACCTTTTTTAAAATTTACTGTTATGAAACATTTACTCATTATTTTAGTCTCACTATTGATTGGTACCATTCAAATGTCTGCCTCAAACGTAAAACCTTCTCTTACTCTCTTTTCAACAGACAAATCAATTGTACTGAAAAAGAGTGGATTATTAGCTCTTGCAAACACGATTACTATTATCGATGCCGATGGAGTGTCCATTTTCACACATAATCTAAGGACTGACAATCAAACGATTAAGTATAACCTAGAAAATCTTCCAAATGGCAGATACCTGATTGAGATCAATGGAGATCAACTCACAGAGATTCATGAAGCAATTATTACTAATAACGAAATCGCTTTGTCTTCAGTAGAGAGATATTATTCACCAGCTCTCATTTGCCAAAATGATAAGATTTTAATCAATCTCTTATCAACAACGCCAGAATGGATTACATGTAATATTTATAATAACTCTGGAGAGCTTGTCTATGATTATGAAGAATTCAATGATGGATCATTGAATAGAACATTCAACTTAGATCAATTAGACTCAGGTAAATATAACATTTACCTCAGCACCAATCATTTCTCACAAAACTTAAGAGTCAACCTCTAGCCGAATAGTAAAATCTTGTTTAGGTTCGTAAAGTTTATTTAGCGAGGAGTCTCATATTAGATGAGGCTCCTCTTTTATTTTATAGAACCTGAATACCCCATTCACTATTCAATAGCATAAGAATAGGTAACTGCAAATAAAAGATTCTAAGCCAAATATTCTAAATTCAGTGACTAGCTTTGTACCAACTCTTAATTAATTGTAACCATGGAAAAAGTCAAAGCTTATCTCAATCGTATTATACAATTAAAAGATACGGAGTGGGATCATTTCTCATCAAAATTAGAAAGATGCGAATATGCTAGGAAGTCGATCGTATTGAAGGTTGGAAAAGTAGAGCATTATATCTACTTCATCAAACAAGGAATCATCAGATACTTTGTTCCAAAGGAAACCAATGATTTGACATTTGGTTTTAGCTTTGAAAATGATATTGGTAGTGCTTATGACTCTTTCATCAATCAATTACCTTCAATCTATCAAATAGAAACATTGACTGATACAGTAGTCTGGAGAATAAACTATTCCGACTTGATGGACTTCTATAATACTACTCAGATCGGAAATCAGATCGGCAGAGTAATTGGAGAGGAATTATATACCAAGGCGATCAAGAGAGAATTATCACTCCTAAGTGAGACAGCAGAACAACGCTACGAGAATTTATTTCATGAGAGACCTGAACTGATTCAACAGATTCCACTCAAGTATATCGCATCATACATTGGCATCACCCCTCAAGCACTCAGTAGAATCCGAAAGCCTATTTCTTAACATAGGTTCATTTACTCACTTGACTATTTAGACGAGTTTTGATTTATCAATTGATTAGAAGTATCAGTACTGTTATTTCGATCAACCATCCTTTAGAGATAAAGGAATATTTACTAACTAGATAAATACAAAATTATGAATCAAAAAACATCAAAAGCATTCGTAACAGCATCATGGATAGCGACTGCAGTCGGATTAGGTGGTTATATTATTGGACTCACTAGATCTGGTATGTTCTTAGACGAAAAAGGCTATTATTTCACCTTGTTAATGTTTGGATTATTTGCAGTGATCTCATTGCAGAAAAGTGTGAGAGACAGATTAGAGGGAGTCAAGGTGACAGATATCTATTTCAATATTTGTTGGTTTGCAACTCTGCTATCAATCACATTATTAGTGATCGGATTGTGGAATGCCTCTTTACTACCAAGTGAAAAAGGATTCTACGCATTCGCCTATCTCTTGACAATGTTCGGTGCCATCGCTGTACAAAAGAATACCAGGGATGACGCAATGGAAGAAGAAGACTTTGTCAATCCAAAAGAGGGATCGTTGAAGTTTGAATCCTTAGAGTTGTAGATGGATTTTATAATAATAAAGTTGGAGTTCTAGATTGGGCTGGAGGCAGTAATCACTCCTCCACACCCAACAACTCCACTTTGTTTTGAAGGTTCTATCTTAAAATTCAAGTTACTTTATTTTGAATCTTAACTAACGTATCTGAAAGTAGAGACTAGTATTATTAAAAATTTACTCTTAAGTGTAAAGTTAATATTCAGTTGAAGAAGTACCTAATGACGGAATATACCTTTCATCAAGTTTCCACCAACACAAAGATTAAGGAACAAGACTTACATATACTCAAAGAATAAATCCCTATCTTAAGGTGCCCCTATCATCAATTAAACAATTAATACCAGATGAAAAAGCTTGTTGCCTACATTTTTATATTCAGTCTCTTGTTAATCCAACCTATGTCTGCTCAATTTGGTGATGCAGATAAACAAGTGGACAACCTACTCTACCTCTCAAAAGTGTGGGGATTTGTCAAACATTATCATCCTGAAGTACAGAATTGCTCTGCAGAATGGGATGAAGCCTTATTCCAAACGTTGGATGAATTAAATGGGGCTCCTCAAGAGGACTACCAATATATCGTAGAAGGCTTGATTGACAAACTTGGAGAACCTGCTGAGGCCTCTGGCTCTGCACCTACTCTATTGAATGATGAAGAATACAATAATCTTGACATCTCTTGGATCAATGATGGCTACTTATCACAATCCAATGTAAGCAAGCTTTCACTCATCAATGATCGATCGAGGTATAGAGTGCACTGTCTTTTTGAGCCTATATTTTTTGAAGGCAACTTATCATTTGAATCAGAAAAGATCCACAGTTCTGGAGGGAACTACCCTCCGCTCAATCATAGGATCCTTGCTTTGTTCCGTTTTTGGAATACAATTGAATATTTCTTTCCTTACAAACACCTTATGGATCAAGATTGGAGCACCACCTTCCGACAGTTCATCATGCCTATTATTAATGCCAAAGATGCTGTTGACTACCATTTGACTATGTTCCGTTTACGACCATTTCTAAATGATTCCCATGCATTTGTTAGTAGCTATGTCTACAGTATTTATAGGGGAAATGAATTAGCACCATATGTAGTCAAATATATAGAGGGAGAAACTGTTGTGACCAAAGTCGCAAGTAACTTAACTGAATTAGAGGTGGGCGATATTTTGATAGAAGTAGATGGTGTACCTATCCAAGAGTTTCGTGATAGTATCAGATTAATGGTACCAGCCTCTAATGAAGTAGTCCAAGAAAGAAACATCAATAATGCTGAATTAAGATGGGGAAATGACATTCCTTATGATATCAAAGTTGAGAAAGCGAATGGAACACTTTTGACCATCACAGACATCACTCGATCATATAACATATACCAATTTCTTCATTTCCCAATTGAGTCAAATCCATCTTGGACAACATATGAAGTAGAAGAGTGCGGTGAGTTTGGATACGTTGACATGGGCCTTCTCGAGTCAGATGAAGTCTCTTCTATGATGGCTGAGTTGAAGGACAAACCTGCCATAATTTTTGACATTCGAAGCTATCCCAACGAAACATTATGGTACTTGATGCCTGAATTATTTGATGGTCTTGTACCAGTAGCAGATTTTTCTTATCCCAATCATAGATATGCTGGAGATTTTGGAAGATCAGAAGTCTCCTTAGGCGGGGCAAATAATCCGACACCTTATGAAGGCACTGTAATTATTCTGTTTAATGAAGACACACAGTCTCAAGCAGAATATACCGTGATGGGTCTAGAGATGCATGAAAATTCCATAAAGATCGGTAGTACAACATCCGGAGCTGATGGTAATGTGAGTACAATTGACTTACCAGGTAACATCACAATGTACTTTACTGGATTAGGCACCTATTATCCAGATGGCACACAAACTCAAAGAGTTGGTATAATTCCAGATATTGAAGTCAAGCCTACGATAGAGGGAATCAGGAATGGTATTGATGAAGTCTTAGAGTTCGCCCTCAGCTGTGAGTCAATAGTAACTAACACCAAAAATGTTTACCCCAAAGAAAGAGACTTTGTGCTTGCACCTAATCCAAGCTCGGACTTTGTGCAAATTCTGTCTTTAGATGATTTTTCATTTGATATTAAGTTTCATGATACTCAAGGTAAATTGGTCTTCCAACAATCAATTCAGACTAATGAGCAGATTGATTTGAGTCAGTTACCACAAGGGCTTTATATCCTATCTTGGCAGGAAAATGAAAAAATGTACAAAAGGAAATTTGTAAGGCAATAATTGGATATTGGATGATAAAAGCTATTTCATTATTATTCTCAACTTGAACCATCAGAAATATAACTAACCAAGGTAAATTGAAAGGAAAATATGGGTAATTCAGTTTTTGCACCTCCAATTAAAAATGGCGTAATTAAGGGTTAAATAAAAATGAGAACATTAAAAGATAGTGACCTACAAAAGTGCACGGCATGCAATAAAGGCTATAAGTAGGTCTCCCGCTGTTTGAAGATTGTATCTTCAAACCAATATCACTCTTGTTTGTAGGCCACAGACTTTAGATAGCGTGCAGGCTTATTTAGCTCTAAACAATCCATACTTCACGATACAATAAATGGCTCTCACACCATCCTTCCATTCTATCTTCTTACCGTCTTCGTATGTCCTCCCATAGTATGACACACCTACTTCGTAGATCTTGATCTTTGGTATCCGTGAGAGCTTGGCTGTGAGTTCTGGTTCAAATCCAAAGCGTCTCTCAGTTAAGTTTAGAGATTGCAATGTTGTCGTCCTTATCATCCCGCTGTTTGAAGATTTTATCTTCAAACACATATCTTCTTTTGTTTTGTACCTTAACAACCATGTCTAATAGCAGCGGCCATATTTTAAGTGGTCAATTCGCAACTCATTTCGAAATATTTACTGTTGTTGGATGGGTCGACCTCTTCACTAGAAAGGAATGTTACGAGATTATATTAGATTCATTCTAGTATTGTCAGGAACATAAAGAACTCATTTTATATGCCTATGTATTCATGGGTAGTCACATTCACTTAATGGCAACTGCATCTGAGATTTCTTCTGGTCTTTCTGACATCATTAGAGATATGAAAAAGTATATTTCAAAGATGCTTCTAAACTGGATAAAGACAAGCGGAGTGGCTTATCGTATCCTTTTTGTGTATATTAGCAAGACAAAAATGAACAAATGACAGATATAAAGCAGAAACTCATTGAAGAAATAGAAAAAATACAAGACAACATAATAATTGAACAACTCACTGAATTGATAAAATATTCTGATCAAAATAAAGAGGTTGAGTTTAGTGAGGACCAATTAAAGAGTATCAAAGAATCTCAAGACCAAATAGAAAATGGAGAATTCTATACACATGAAGAGGTCATGAAATCAATTAATAATGATTAATGTTGTTTGGTCTAAAAATGCAAAAATTGAACTCTTAAAAACTACCACCTATTGGAAAAAGAGAAACAAGTCAAATTCATATTCTGAAAAAATAAAAATCCATCTCGAAGTAGCCATAAACCTAATTAAGCATAAACCCAAATTAGGAATAAAGTCAAACAAAGACAATATTAGAATGAGGCTGATTCTAAAGCAGTACTATTTGATTTATGAAATCAAAAAAGACGAACTCAGAATTTTACGATTTTGGGATGTTAGGCAAAACCCAATAAATACCAAATTCACTAAATAATAGCTTTCTATTAAAACCCCAACGCTATTTGAAGACTGTATCTTCAAACCAATATCACTCTTGTTTGTAGGCCACAGACTTCAAATAGCGTGTAGCTCTATTTAGCTCTAAACAATCCATACTTCACGATACAATAGATGGCTCTCACTCCGTCCTTCCAACCAATTTTCTTACCGTCTTCGTATGTCCTCCCATAGTATGACACACCTACTTCGTAGATCTTGATCTTTGGTATCCGTGAGAGCTTTGCAGTGAGCTCTGGTTCAAACCCAAAACGCTTCTCTGTCAGATGTAATGATTGCAGAGTCGACGTCCTTACCATCTTATAGCATGTCTCCATGTCAGTTAGATTAAGATTGGTAAATAGATTAGAGAGAAAGGTCAAAAACTTATTCCCCAACGTATGCCAAAAGAATAGGATTCTGTGGGGATTGCTTCCAACAAATCGACTGCCATAGACAGCGTCAGCACCATCCTTGAGTATAGGAATGATGAGTGCATTATAATCATTCGGGTCATACTCTAAGTCTGCATCTTGGATCACTGAATAATCTCCAGTTGCCTTAGCGATGCCTGTGTGGAGTGCTGCTCCCTTGCCTTTGTTTTTATCATGTATAAAGAGTTCAATATTCAGATCTGACCATCTATCAATATACTTTTGAACCAAGGCATTTGTCTGATCGTTACTTGCATCATCGACTACGACAATCTCCTTACTCATACCTTTCAAATCAACCAACCTAACTGCATCTAAGAGTTGAACGATTGTTCGTTCTTCATTGTATGCTGGTATGATGATGGAGAGACTCTGCATTTAAGTTAGGTCTATTGTATAGTAAGTATCGCATCCTCCATGACCAGTATAGCCAACCGTCTCACTACTCTCTGTAAATCCACAACTCGCATAAAGAGAGTTTGCAGCTTTCATGCGTTTGACGGTTTCTAGGTAACACCTTTGATATCCTAATTCCTTAGCATCAGCAACCAATTGTATTATCAATTTACGGCCAATTCCATGGCCTCTACCCTCTGGCAAAAAGTACATCTTCTTAAGTTCGCAAATAGTAGTGTCCGCACCAGCTAATTGACTGATACCAGCACCACCAACTACCTTGCCATTTAGCTGGACTATATAGTAGACCGATCGTTCGTCTGAGTACGCCTCATACATCGAGTTAACCTCCTCGTCCTCTATTGAATAACCTTCACCTACACAGCCATAAGCTGTCATGACGACTTTAATAATCTCAGCTATTGCTGGATTATCTTCCTGCGTTATTTGTCGATATGAGAGGTGATTATCCATCAGTCTCTATTAGTAAATTACTTAGTCTCAGGCTTAACTTGCTTAGCCTCAGGCTTCATCTGTGGGAAGAAGAGTACATCTTGAATCGACTTAGAGTTGGTCATAATCATAGCCAATCGATCCATCCCAATACCAAGTCCTGCTGTAGGAGGCATTCCATACTCCAGTGCTCTAAGAAAGTCTTCATCTAGTACCATTGCCTCTTCATCGCCTCGCTTACCCAATTCTAATTGCTCTTCGAATCGTTGTCTTTGATCGATTGGATCATTGAGCTCAGAAAATGAATTACAAATCTCTTTACCGTTACAGATTGCCTCAAATCTCTCAACCAATCCAGGCTTAGAACGGTGTGACTTAGCAAGTGGTGACATCTCTACTGGATAGTCCGTAATGAAGGTTGGTTGGATAAGTCTACTCTCACATTTCTCTCCAAATATTTCGTCGATCAACTTACCACGTCCCATTGTATTATCTACTGACACGTGGAGCTCTTTTGCAGCAACTCTCATTGCATCTTCATCCATCTCAGAGATATCTACTCCAGTGAAATGCTCGATTGCTTCATACATTGTATATCGCTTCCAAGGTCGCTGAAAATTAATTGTATTCTCTCCTACTTGAAGTTCTGTTGTCCCATGCATATCCATGGCTACCTTCTCTACCATCTCTTCTACTAGATCCATCATCCACTCATAATCCTTGTAGGCCACGTATAGCTCAATTTGGGTAAACTCTGGATTGTGAAACCTACTCATCCCTTCATTCCTAAAATCCTTGCTAAACTCATAGACTCCATCAAAACCACCAACTATCAATCTCTTTAAATAGAGCTCATTTGCTATCCGGAGATAGAGCTTCATATCGAGTGTATTGTGATGAGTAGTAAATGGTCTAGCGGCTGCTCCACCATAAAGTGGCTGTAAGATTGGTGTCTCTACTTCTAAGTACCCTTTAGCGTTGAGGTATTCCCTCATAGACGTGTACATCTGTGTTCTTTTGACAAATGCATCTTTGACATGTGGATTGACAACAAGGTCCACATACCTTTGCCTATATCGCAACTCCGGATCAGACACTTCATCGAAGACATTACCATCTGCATCTTTCTTCGTTATGGGAAGAGGCTTGAGTGACTTACTCAAGAGTGTTAACTCGGTAACGTGAACTGTTAATTCTTCTTTCTGTGTAAAGAAAGCAAACCCCTTGACTCCGATGAAGTCTCCTAGGTCTAGCATCTTCTTAAACATTTGATTATAGAGATCCTTATTCTCTCCAGGGCAGATATCATCTCTACTCACGTAAAGTTGAATACGACCTGAACTATCTTGGAGCTCAGCGAACGATGCCTTTCCCATCACTCTCCTACTCATCAACCTCCCTGCAAGACAGACCTCTTGATAGTCATTGCCATCCTTGACGAAATTTTTTCGTATCTCTTCTGCACTCACGTTGATAGGATAAAGTTCACTTGGATACGGATTGATTCCTAGAGATTTTACTTTATCCAAGTTTTCCCTTCTTACTAATTCTTGTTCGTTCAATTGTCTTGACATAAGTCTATAGTGTATTAAGCCTGTAAAGTTAACAATAAAAAAAGTCGGTCATGTGTGATGACCGACTTTGTATTCAATAATTAACCGATTAACAATTTCTCTTGATGAGTCTAGTGTGATTTAATTGTCTCAAGTACACCATCATTATCCACTACGACTTCTGCATCAGCAAATCCTCTATTGAGGGCTGCTATTTTTGCACTATTGGCATCATCATAACCAGAGTAACCACTGAGTACAAATATTGTCCAATCTTTCTTAGACCACTGCTCTATTACTCCAAGATCTTTAACCTTATTTACTTCAAACCAGATAGGATCTTCATAAGCTGCTAATCTTACCTTGTATTGTGTACCTGAACTATAACCACTTGTATGCTCTTCGCCAAAGTTGACATTATTATCATTTTTGTTGACGAGTAACTCCATGTCACCACCATTGAGGACATCTTGTGTAATAAATGCATCTCCAAATCCTTTACCTTTTACCTGAGATAAAACTCTATCAGCTTCATATTGATCATAGAAGTATCCAAGTTTGATCTTAGTTACTTTAGAAGTCTTAGTCTTATAGATATTACCATAATCAATTAGATTTTTGAATGGCAATACAGTCCCTGTACTACTGTATAATGCAGCAAGCTGTATGAAGTAAACTAGTGAGTTATCATTCACTACTTCACCATATGAAACTTTCTTTGCATCTGATACTGATACTGTTCCCATGGTTGTCTTTCGCTGAAGTTCCTCTAAATCAACTGCTTTTGGAGGTACATCTGAATATGTAGGAGTTGATTCCAACTCTCCCTGATTTACATTTGGTGTTGACACCACAGTTTCAGTCTGTATTTCGCTAGTACTGACCGCAGTAGAAACAGGACTTACCGCATTTTCAAATTTATCTTTAACTTGAGATACAGCGACAGGAGATGGTTCTTCTTGAGGTTCTTCATCAAGTGCTACAGCAGCAGGAATTTGCTCTTCTATCAATGAATTGAGATCAACCATTTCATTTCTATAGATTGGTGATCCTACGTAAATATCATATCCTCCTCTACCACCAATTCTATTTGATGAGAAGTAAACAAGCTCCGTCTCTGGTTGTACACTTGGGTAAAATTCATCTTCTGGACTATTGACTCCATTACCTGCATTCTTAGCTTCTGACCAACTCGTACCGACTACTTCACTTTTGAAGATATCAAATCCTCCTACTCCCATTAAGAAGTCAGATGAGAAGTAGAGTTCAGAACCGTTAAGGAAAGGAGTAATTTCGTTACCTTGACTATTAATGTTAGGACCAAGATTCTCTGGATATGTCCAGTCTTGATTCTTATAATAACTCACGTAAATGTCATATCCACCATGTCCACCTGGTCTATTGGAAGCAAAGTAAAGTGCCTTACCATCAAAACTCAATGATGGATATCCATTTGAGAATCCAATTTCATTATGCGTAAATGCTATCTCTGAGTAGAAGTTTCCGTTCTCTTGTACTTTACCAAAGTAGATATGCATATCCTCATCTACAGATGTGACTTCCATCCCACTCTTTGCATAGTTGCTCTTAGTAAATGCACAGAATTTACCGGAAGGTGAAAAACTAATACTTGCGACATCAAATGTCTCATCAGCATCTGGTCTGAGATATTCGATACTTTCAGCCTTAGATTCAAGACCTGGAGTTGTGATAAACAATTGACTCCCAAGTGGATTTAATAAAGATTCATCATTTCTAGCAAGGTCTCTTAGGATATCCTTTCTAAAAGATGAATATACTAACTTGTCCTGAAAGAATGTCACCCCGTAGTCAGCCTGATCAGAAGATCCCTTATAGAGACTAATATCATAATTTGGTTGATCCGAAAGAATTTTCATTGCAAAATCACAGCTCTGCGCATAATGAGCCCCCAATACTGGATTTACAGATTGATATTCGTAGAAAAGGTCTTTTGCTTTTTCAAATTGACCCATCTTTTTCATCATTAGACCATAATTCAATGTATAATCTTCAGGAAGGACTGATTGGTCAGTGATTTTACGATACCATACGGCTGCCTCTAAACTTTCATTTTGAAGTCTATATGCCTCTGCAATTTTATAAATACATTTTTGACATTCCTCGTCTTCCTCGAGTGCTAATTTATAACTCTCAATAGAGAGATCATAAGCCTTTAAGTCGAACTGCTTATCAGCTTTTTTTAAGCTTTTTTGAGCAGAAGCCAGCAATGGCAAAACTATAGCGCTTACTAGAAGTAAGGTTTTGAATATTTGATTCATGATTCGATAAATTTTCTATTAGGAAATTGTCTATAGAATCACTCTCATTGGTTTATGACCGCTAATATATAACAAATATTAAATATATAATATATTATTAATATTAAATTAAAAATATTAACAATTACTAACTGTTATGGTGTAGGTGCTCATATTTCAGAAAAGCAAGTAAGAAGAATGAATTTTCCCCAAATCTTAACTAGAGCATTAAGTCAGAGAGCAGGAATAAGTAATTGATTAGTGACACTATGTAATCTTGCCACTCCGAGCTAATCCATAGACAGCTCCTACCCCAACTAGCATCCCAATGATGCAATACAGTGTAAATGGATCACTAAAATAGGAACCTGGAAAAACAAACTTTTCTGAGATTATCTTTAGACCATCGTTGTGAAATATTGATCGAGTCAATTCTGAATCAGTGATCAATCGAGTAACACCAGAATTCTTATCAAGTACTAACTGAGGATTACGCCATGGCCATATCTTAATGAGTGAGCCTAACATGAATCCACTCAATGTAGCTAATGTTACATCTCTATGATGCTGATAGATGTAAGTCAAGAGTCTACTAAACACAGCTAAGCCAACTAAACAACCAAGCCCAAATACAAATAAAAGGCTAAAATACTCCATGGCAAAAGTTGATAAAAAACTTTTAATACTTGGGATTACAGTGGTGTACAGACCTAACAGTACTAATATGAAGCTCCCACTTACTCCTGGTAAGATCAATGCACTAATTGCTATTATCCCTGCAAAAAAGATATAGAACAGAGAAGGCTCAGCTTGTACTGGCTGCAATATACAGAGACACCCAGCTACAGCAGTAGCAAAGACAAATCCAAGAATAGATGACACATTGAACTTGCTTACCTGTGAGAGCATATACGGAATCGATGCGAAAATACATCCGAAAAACAAGGACCATAATACTTCGGGATATTTATCTAAAAGGAAGGTCACTCCAAATACTCCCCCTACTATTCCAATAAACATTCCTATTGCCAACCAAAGTAAAAAAGGACCATTCACTCGAACCCATGCTTTCTTAAATTGTCCAGAAAACACCATTCTGATAGATGTCATATCCACAGATTTGATTGAAATTAATAATTCTTCATAAATGCCGGTGATGAAGGCAAGGGTACCACCAGATACTCCTGGAATCACCTCAGCAACACCCATACTTAATCCTCTGAGAATTAATCCAATTTCAGATTTCTGCAATTTAGTTTGTGTGATCTCTTCCAAAGAGTTTTCCATTTTTAAATTTTAAATCTAAAGAATCTTGAGATTCAGCAGCAATTTGATTGATCTGCATACTTGGAAGATCAGGTGATCCCGCATCGATCCAAGCAGAATACCAAATGCTGCCAATAGACAATACTGCATCTTGCATTCTTATCTCTACCATTCCATCAAGCGATTTGTGATATGCACCAGCGTACTCAGTACATTGGGTAAGGACAGATTGTTCAAGTCTCTCCTCAAAACAATACTGTTGATCTTGAGGATACAAAATACTCAATTCCTTTTCATTATCTAATACGGCTGCTAGGTAAGAGTGAGACTTCAAGACAACATCCCAAAAGTATGGGCCAACATCATCAACATATTCCGCTCTTCCGACAAAAAAATCATAGATATCATCTGCAAAAAGCTCTGGTAATCGGCTTTCCCAAAAGGCATGAATCCCTATTTGGTTAGTGAACTGTCCATTATAATTCTCAGTGGTATGCAGAGGAACATGAGCATCACCAATATAGTGACCTATCTCTGCACTGATTCGCAAGATTCGTTTCACATCCTTTTCAGTAAATGCATAAACTAACCTAGCATAGTAATCCTTGAGGTGATAGGGTAAAATTCCATAACCAGAAAAGTGATCTACAAATTCCAAATCTGAACCACTAAGGTCAGAATCAGCTGGAATAAACCTTCTTAACTCTCGCTGAGAAATAATCTGCTCATCTTCGTAGTAGATAGGGTCAATCAATTCCTTGAAAAACTGATATGTCGAATCACAGGATACAGGCAAGTAAAGTAAATTACTGTCCAATTGACTTGGTTGACATGGCCAGAGGTAGATCGAAGTATCGCCATCCTCTATCAATAAGAAATCTGCAAATTGCAAATATGCTTCATGCTTTACTCTTGGTACGTTATCAAATGGATACTCTCCCCAGTGATCAACATCGATATAATGTCTGACTGCTTCATGCTTAGTAGCATATCGCCTTTTGTCAGGATCAACTGCATGTTCTGTTATAAACTCAATATGTGTCTTGTAGAATCCAATTAAACCTGGAGGCAATGTAAAAACTGCCATTCGATTGATTTTACGATGACCATAAAACCCCCAATTGGGAGAAATCGACTCAAATGCCGTCAAACACAAAACGACTGCGAGGCCAACTAATGTTAGATGAATTGGTTTCATATCTTACAATAAAGATAGTACAATCTAAATGTAGAAAAAGTTATATGTCACCATTAAGTTTTTGTATGTACGATGTTGAACTAAGTAAAACTCATTCTGACCAGCATCTAAGAAAAATCTTTCAACCATTTCAAGTGTCTTCCTCAGCTCTGGATCGATATCGTTGCCAAAGTAGTCTTTGAACGGCCAAAACTTATAACTTTTAGAGGTTCCATCATCCAAAGTAATATCACAAATCATGAAAGGCACTGACGACTTTACCTTTTCTTCATTTGGATTTCCAATCTCAAATGTCTCACTATTCAATTCTTTAAATTCAATCAAAAAGTTCTCAATAGCCTTTTGGTTGACCTTCCTCTTTTCTGATTGTCCTGAAGGATAGAGAGGAGTGATGTCATATCCCCCATCCGATCTCTTGTCTAAGATAAAAGAAGAATCAGTATTCTTAGGATAGTTGATCTTAATCTGAGCTATCTCATCTGGATTATACTTAGCAACATTCTTATCTCTGATACCACCTTCCTTAAATAAGAATAATCCTCTTAAGGTTCCTCTCGAAAAAGGGATTTCCATTATATAGGGTTGATCAGCACCATTGACCAGATATGCTGTTCCATCTTCATTGTTTGAATTACGTCCAATCCAATAATCTCTGAGAATGTTATTCTCCTTATCAAAGAGTTTGATTTCTATACCAACCTGACCCATATTAGTCTTGATTGCTTTGGCTTCTTTTTCAAGTGGTATGTATTTGATTGCTGGTAGAGTAATTGATCTTTGAATATTACCCATAAAAACCTTACTGACTAAAATTGAATCATTGTAAAACCATCTCTCTCCTTTTCGCTTAAGAAAACGACCTTCTTTATTCCTTTCTCTGATAAATATCTTATCGACATTATCAAAGTCTTCATAGGCAATCTCTCTATCACTAAATTGAGATGATGTGCTACCTCCTATGCCATCTCCTTTTACCATAAAGAAGTATATTACTCCAAGACCTAGAAGTATTGCTAGTAGTATTAGTTTCCTTTTCATAGTTCAAATTTTTGAATGATAGTGTTTTGTAATCGACTCATACCTCTATAATAACTTTAGAGCCTTACCACACTACTCTAGACTTAATTATTTAGCATACTTCCTCTTTCTAAGGAAGTTGAAGAAAATTCCAAAGAGTGTGAGTAAGAGAAGTGGCAGTACCATATTGATCATCTGCCATTGGGTCTTTTCATTAATTACCTTGGCTCTATTGAGCAGTCTGAGTTTGACATCCTTATTCCTTGCCTCCATCACATTAATCTTATCGACCATATAATCAATTGAATTGAGAATAAACTCTTGATTACCTCCATACAACTTTTGCTCCCATTGGTTGAATCCAATTGGACTGAGTCTATTGTTAGATGGATTATAAAGATTAGAAACCAAATAAGCATCTGAGGTCCACAATTGCTTACTCCCTTTACTTTTTGCCACAAAGGGTGTTCCAAGTTGCTTGAGAGTATTTTCTTGCTCCTGATTCAATCGATTCTTAAAGTGAGATTCAAATTGTCCTTCAGAGAATACCGCTACTGCCTTATGTCCACGATTGAACTTACTAGGATCCTCCCCAAGTCTTACTACATCAAATGTAAGATTCATCGGATAGACTTGGTAGAATGTAGAGGGAGAAGTTGCAAGCACTCTGTCCGACTTAATCCCCTCTCTTTCCAATATTTCTATTTCAGATGGAAATGTTAGGTTGATATTACTCACATTATTAGTCGTTGGATGGCTATTAGATCCAGTGATGATTGGATGGTAGAACCATGGAAACATTTCTGTCTTTGGCTTGCCACCCTGCATAGCAACTACTTGAGGCACCTTACTACATTGAAGATCGAGCAAGAGATTCGCCTTGTATCTAATTCCATAATCAAAAAACAACTCATCCAAGTTGTGCTTTATCTCTCTCGGCACTGTATTTTCACTCGTATCAATATTAAAAACATTTGCTTCGTACTTTTCAACTAGCCAAATTATGTTACCGCCATTCATCACATATTGATCAATGATGAGTTGATCTCTTGCACTGTAAGATTGAGATGGTCGAGCTACGATTAATAAGTCGATATCTGTAGACAGAGAGTAAATTGAATCAATATTGATTCGCCCTATATCATAATTCGTTTTGAGTGTAGATTCTAATACCGCTGTTTGCTGAGGAGGTAATTCCCCACGACCTTCCAAAAGGACAATATTTGGTTTTTCCTTCTTTGTCAATTTATAGAGCTGATCAGCAACCTTATACTCTAAAAGCGAGATAGATTTATTGAGTGTCATATCCTCAGACTCTCCGTTACCTTGAGCCTTAAGTAGGTTGACAACTGTCTTCCTTTTACCGCTACTAATGAGTGCATATGGAAAGATCAACCTCTCAGTCATCTGTCCATTATCTTGGACTATAAGATTCGTTGGTAGCACACCTATTTCTTTCAAGTTTTCATAGCGTGACTTGAGCTCCTCTACTGATCCTTCAGTTGGGTCTTCAAAGTCAAAATTGATATTTGAGTTGATCGATCTAAATTGTTGCAAGAGTGATCGAGTTGCTTCTTCCAATCTTTCAAACCCTGCGGGGAAAGTACCACTTAACAAGACTCTGACATAGATTGGCTCCTCGATAGAATTGATCACTTCACGTGTCGACTCTGATAGACTATATCGATTATCCTCAGTCAAATCCCATGCTAGAGTAGATTTATTGACGAATCCATTGATTATCAATATGCCAAATAGCAGAATCAGAGTTGTAAGGAGTGCTTCGCTTCGTTTCTTCATCTTACCACTTGTGTTTAGTGACTGAAATCCATGTACCCCAGAGTACAAATCCCGTTGTCGTGATAAAATAGACTACATCTCTTAGTTCGATCTTGCCTTTACTTATGGATGCATAGTGATACTCCGCTCCTATCTTTTGCACGATTAAGTCAGTATTACCAAAAAATATTGGTAAACGACTGAGGTAATCAAATCCTAAATAGAAGATAAAACAAAGTACTGCTGCGATCAAGAATGCAACGATCTGATTATCTGATAGGCTAGATGTAAATAGACCAATTGCTGTAAACAGTCCAGCTAAAAAGAGTAACCCTGCATACGATCCAATTACCTCTCCCATATCAATATTTCCTTTAGGTGCACCGAGCTGAGAGACTGACCAAACATAAATCAATGTTGGTATTAATGTAATCACAACTAATAGAAAGTTCCCAAGATATTTACCTATGAGTATCTTCCACGTCTTTATCGGTTTAGTATTGAGAAACTCAATTGTTCCTTGTTGCTTCTCTTCAGAAAAACTTCGCATCGTAATCGCTGGAATTAAGAAGACAAAAATCATTGGAGCAATACCAAACAATTGAGCTAGTGAGGCATATCGATTATCCAAGATACTTGTGTCAGTAAATATCCACATAAACAATCCAATAAAAATCAAAAATGTGGCGATGACTAAGTAGCCAATTAACGAACTAAAAAATGATTTCAACTCTTTTCCTAAGATACTGATCATACTTCATTTGTTTGAGCAGTGAGAGTCTGGAATACATCTTGCATATCCTGCTTTTCTACAGTTAACCCAACCATTCTATTTGATTGATTTACCGCAAGGTCAAAGAGGTCAGTCCTGATATCCTTACCTGGCTGTGATGTCACTTGATATATTCCATCCTTTACTTTGATCACTGTCTCTACTTCGGACAGAGACTTGAGTAGGTTGAGATCGATTGGTTTCTGATATTCTACCGTTATGAGTTGACTTCCCTGCAATTGGGAGACCAAACTCTCCATAGGGCTATCTGCTATGAGCTGCCCACGATTCAATATAATTACTCGGCTACACAATGCCTGTACCTCTTGCATGATATGACTAGAAAAAATGACAATTCGATTCTTACCTAGCTGACTAATGAGCTGTCTGATTTCAATAAGCTGATTAGGATCTAAACCAGATGTTGGCTCATCTAAGATTAAGACTTTAGGCTCGTGGATTATAGCCTGAGCGAGACCTACTCTTTGTCGATAACCCTTAGACAACATTTTGATCTTCTTATGAGATTCGATACCGAGACCAGTCATTTCTATCACATCTGACACCCTACTCGATTGATTTTCAAGTTTGTGGATTTTTGCTACCATGCCAAGATATTCTTTGACATACATATTCAAATAGAGAGGATTATGCTCAGGCAAATATCCAATCATCTTTTTCACCTCAAGTGGATGTGTCTCAACAGAGTTGCCATAGACAGTTGCTTGGCCAAAGGTAGCAGGAATGTACCCAGACAATATTTTCATAGTAGTAGTCTTCCCAGCACCATTTGGACCTAAAAGACCGACAATCTCACCTTCTGAGACAGAGAAGTTTAAAGCATCTATTGCCTTTTGAACCCCATAGCTTTTTGTCAATTGATCAACTACTACTGACATATCTTATACTTGAGGTTGAGGTTTAAGTTTTTCGATGAGCTCTGTAACTTCTAATGCATCGGAGAGCTTATAAGGGCCAATCGCCGTACGAACTAGACCATCTAAATAACCGCCTACACCGAGTTGATTGCCAAGATCATTGGCTATTGTCCTAATATAAGTGCCCTTACTTACTTTGAGGTCAAGCTCTAAGAATGGATTCATAAATCCAATAAATCCTACATCGTGTACAAAGATAGTCCTTGGATCACGCTTTATTACCTTTCCCTCTCTTGCAAATTTATAGAGTGGTTTTCCATTTTTTTTGAGTGCTGAATACATGGGTGGAATCTGCTTGGACTCACCTCTAAAACTCATGGCTGCGTCAACCACTTCTTGTATGTTGATGTGACCTGTATCTTTCTTCTCTTCCTCAACCATCTCACGATCATATGATGCAGTTACTGCTCCCAATTTGATCTTAGCACGATAGTCTTTTTCCATGCCTTGCAATTGATCAATCTTTTTAGTACTCTTACCCGTACAGACGATAAGTAAGCCAGTCGCCAATGGGTCGAGGGTTCCTGCATGTCCGACCTTTATTTTTTTGATTTGATATTTAGTTCTGAGCAAATTACGCAGCTTACCTACAACATCAAACGATGTCCAATTCAATGGTTTATTAATTAACAAAGTTGCCCCAGAGATAAAATCGATTTGATCCAAATCAGTCTTGTTTGTTATAATATTAAACTTAGGTATTGTCATTTTTTAGAAATAGAGAATGAGTATTTTGAATTAAGCATTCATCAAAGATAACGCAATGATACCACCTCCTATGATAAAGCAGTAATATGAAAAGTATTTAAGTTTTGCTTTTTTGACTATCCCTACCATAAACTTGCAAGCAAGCAACCCTACTATAAATGCAAAAATAAATCCAATAAAATAATACGATGTTGACTGCTCTAAGACAATCTCTCCGCCAATCAAGTCTTTTGCTATCTTTCCAAAGATGAGTGGTATCACCATTAAAAATGAAAATCTAGCTGCCTCAGCTCTTTCAACATTGAGGAGTAGCGAGGTAGATATGGTGGCTCCTGATCTACTAATACCCGGCAATAATGCAACTGCTTGAGCTAGCCCAATCACAATAGCCTTGGACCCATCAACTTTACCTGAAGTGAGATGTTTGCGTCCAGCATACAAGAGAAGTAATCCCGTTACTATCAACATTGCACCGACTAATCTAATTTGCCTATCAAACAATGCTTCTAAAAAGTCTTCAAAAAACAAACCGATAATCACAGCTGGGACCATAGAGATGAGAATGTAGAGAATATAACTTGAATGTTCTTTGGTGAACATTCCTTTGATCAATTTGAGAATGTCATTTCTAAAATAGACAACTGTACTGAGTGCTGTAGCAAAATGGAGGATCACTGTCATCAACATTCCATTACCACGATTGAGTTCATCGCCCATTAAGTACTCAACTATCTCAATATGACCACTACTACTCACTGGTAAAAACTCAGTAAGACCTTGGACAATACCAAGAATAATAGCTTCTAATAAGTCCATATTGATAGTGATGAATAAAGAGTACTGAAAGTCAACTTAGAGATTAAGTGAATCTCTTTGATATCATGCCTTCTTGAATATTGCAAAAAACTGCAAAGCAAGACCTGCTAAGATGAGAATCGGAGAAATTACTGTCCTCACAGGACTATAGATGATTGATTCATCCCAGACATCAGGTGATGGCATACTTCCTCCCATCATCAAGATCATCCCCAATGCTATCAGACCAATACCGATAAGCATCCATTTATAATTCTCCTTGCCAAACAATAGATTATCCTCGTTGCTACTCACTGAAGTTTTTCTCTGAGAACTCGCAGGACTTATTGTTTTCTTGGTAGATTTAACTACTTCTATTGTCTTTTTTTTATTCGATTTAGCCATAGATGAATCTGAGCATTTTGACAAAGATAAGAATTGCATTTGTATTCAAGGGCAACAGTAAGAGGACCTCTCTCTTTATTCCGACTAACAGGTTGTTGTTCCCTACCAATTCAATCAATCAAACTCATAAAAATTGATTTCCAAATATCGAGTCAATTCAGCAAAAGTGGTGATACTGATCGCAGCAATCATAGCGAGGTTAGTAATTCCTATACTTCCAACTACTTTAATAATAGAAAGATACTCGTGGGTAAAAGGATAGGCTATCATTAAGATTACCACGATTAAAATTACAATGCAATCACTAATCAATAACGCTTTAATAGTCTTAGACATTGTACTCTTGCGCAATGGTTGCCAGATAAATGACTTACGAGCTCCCACGACTTGCATTGTATGGATCCGTTCTCTCTCTTGGTGTAAGCTATATCGGATCGATCCTATCACAAAAAATAATGCAAAAAGAAAGAGAATTCCAGTTAACAAGGTACCAATGATCAGTAATCTATTGAGATTTGTCCTGATCAGTTTGAAATTTTGCTCCTGATGAAGTAAAGCTTTTACAGAAGTGTCCTCTTCTAGTATCGGTTGTAGTTCCCTAATATATTCTGGTGTGTAAGCTTCACTCTTAAGCTTAAAGAAGATTAAGTCAGAAAAAGGATTACTCTCATCTTTAGGGAGGTCATCATTCGGCAGCATCAACTTAAAAGCTTCCTGCTTTGTTTGCAATTGGATAGTACTTGATTTTACACCTGATTGTGCCTCTAATAACTGAACCACTTCAGAATAATCAGAACTCTTACTATCTTGTGTGAGTTCTACAATAAATGGAATTTTTTCTTTCAAAAATTTGCTAATATTACTCAAGTGTAGTCCAAATATCAATAATACCGTCAGCGTCAGAGTTACAAATGCAACTGATGCTTGTGTATAAGAGTTAAGAGACTGTGGTAATAATCTAGAAGTCATGTCATATATAAAAAACACAAATATAACCTCTCTCGCGTTAATCCTACTCAATCTGACAATATTCTGTCCTGCTATCTTTGGACAGATAGAATTTGACAATGGTTCATTTGAAGATACACCTGCAGATGCCACCATGCCATCTGGTTGGTGGTTGGTCGCAAGAGGGACTACTCCTGACATCCTTCCTGGTTATTGGGGAGTCTATGACGATCCGGCGGATGGTGAGACATTTATAGGAATGATTACCAGACAAGATGGAACAATAGAAAGCATCGGCCAAAGACTCTCCAAAACATTAGAGAAAGAAGGCTGCTACTCAACATCTATTGATCTTGCACACTCTTCTGGTTATGTAGGATACAATACACCGATTAAATTGAGAATCTACCTAGGTTCAAGCCGAAAATCAAAGGATCAACTCATTTACGAAAGTGAGAAAGTAGAAAATAGTGAGTGGGAAAAGCATCTAATCGAATTTAGTCCAAAGCAGAATTATCGTTACTTTATCATCGAAGCATATACTGATGATGGACCAACCATACGTGGTAACATCTTAATTGACAACTTAACTCCAATCATTAATTGTAACAGAGCTTAGAGATAACTACTAACTTTGGTAAAAAATAGAAAAACATGAAAAAATACCTAATCTCATTGATATTGATTGGATCACTTCTTCAAATTGGAAAGTCTCAATTTGATGTTGGATTGGGACTCACATACCTTGAACAAGGAAGTGATATAGGCTTACAAGGAAAGACATTCCTTGGACTTTCTGAATTTTGGGGTATCTCAGCAGGAGCAGATTTTATCTTAACAAAAGATATCAAATTTGATATCAATGCTGATGCTCATTACCGTTTCAATATCGGACAAGAAAGTAGAATACATCCTTTTGGAGGACTGAACTTAGTAAAGTTTCCAAATGACACTGAAATAGATATAGGAATCAACCTCGGAGTCTTTGCTTCATTTCCAATCCATAACAAACTTCAACTCTATATAGAACCTAAAGTAGTATTGGGAGGACTCAATACTTTTGTGTTATCAGCTGGAGTGATGATTTAACCCTATAGGTGATTATATATATCAACCAAAAGCTCATATAACAGATGAACTCTACAACACTTAGACTAGGTGGTGTTCCCGAACACTTCAACCTCCCAATTCATCTCGCAATCGAAAATGGAGACTTTGAATCGAGAGGAGTCAATATAGAATGGACAACCTTTCATGGTGGTACTGGTCAGATGACTAAGGCTCTTAGAGATAGAACAATTGATGTCTGCATTCTATTGACCGAAGGGATTATCAAGGATATTATTGCTGGCAACAATTCAAAAATAATCTCAGGCTATATCAATACACCACTTATTTGGGGTGTTCATACAGGAGCTAATAATCCACTTAACTCTCTTGCAGAGATCTACAGTCATCAATACGGAATTAGTCGATTTGGATCTGGATCTCATTTGATGGCAATCGTTGATGCTACTATTCATGATCATAAGATTGAAAAAGAACAATTCACTGTGATCAAAAATCTAGATGGAGCTCTTCGGTCCCTAACGACACTCCAATCAGATGTTTTCTATTGGGAAAAGTATACAACTAAGCCATATGTAGATAGTGGTCAGCTCCGAAGACTTGGAGAGTTTGTTACACCTTGGCCTTGTTTTATGATAGCAGCTACTGATAGTATTCTCAAATCCGAACCTAAGGCAATTACTCGCCTCTTAAGAACCATTCATGATAGTTGCGACACTTTTATGCATTCAAACGAAAGTATCCCAATGGTGGCAGATCGCTACAATCAACAAGTCAAAGATGTCGAACGCTGGTATCACAGTACTGAATGGGCGATTCACGGATGGGTAAGTGATAAAATGCTTAATAGTGTGGTACATAATCTTAAGGTAGCAGAGATAGTCTCAGCAGATGATAGTCTACCAGACCTTGTTTGGAAGAGAAACGAAGACGAAGTGCAGTTTAAGCCTTCCTAATTTTTCTAGTCTTATATCCTAACATCTCAAAGTCAGATGCATAATATCTATTGAACTTGATTAATAATTCAGTTGTCCAAGTCAATTCTCTCCTCGATGTTTTATTCTTGTGCGGTATTGAATCAGGGATTTCGAATTGATACTTTGTCCCAATATCGGTTATGATAGTATCAATCTCATCTTCGTATCGATAGACCTCAACTCCATCTTCAATAATAAAAAGATTGTGGCATAAAGTGATGATCTAAATGATGTGGATTCCGATTAACATTCTGTAAGTGCTTCAGCGTCCAAAATGAAAAATTAGGTCGAAGTTTAGGCTCTTGAGATCCCACTCTGAAGAAGTACTCACTCTCATCCCTCTCATAAGGATCTCTCACTATTGTAAATATCGGACAGTTGAGACTCGGTATCAGTAGCTTGACATAACTTGGTATGAAATGCTGAGGAGAACACTTCAAAAAAGTAGGTACCACTGTGCTGTAATATGAAATCTGACCAAGGTCACTCAACCAAGTCTCTAGAGAAGTCCCACCAGTCTTAGGGATGTGAATGAAGAGTATCTCAGTCTTATTGATCTTAAATAGTGGCAGTGTTGAAAGTTATGATTTGAGTCAAGACAGAGTGAATTTAAGTCCGATATTTAGAATCGATAGTATACAGATTGCATTAATATAAAACTGGCTCTCCATAAAACTAATTGAAAGATAAATTATTAAATAAAATACTTACTATCAGAGTTATACATATTTAAAATATTTATAATAGATACTAAACTCTAATAACCGATCGTTCTACACATCAAATCAATAAACAACAATTGAGATGAAAGTAATAAAATCAATTATAGATACCATCATTATCACAGCAGTAGTGTGCATTACATTGAGTGGCATTGTGGACCAACAAGGTCAAGAAGAGGTGTTTGTTGCTTCTACACACAGTGTATCCCCGCATGTCTAAATTTTATTCTTTCACTCATATTCATCTACAACAATAAAAAAGAGCTAGCTCCAAAATTGAAACTAGCTCTAAATTATCATTTTATACTCCTACCCTCCTAGTCCTTAGTGAACTGTACGATTGAAGTTTGAGTTCCTGAAGTCAACACTGTATAGTAACTTCCTGCAACTAAATCATCAACTTTCAATGTATGTTGGCTACTACCTACAGATGTGAATCTATCAGTCAGTACTGTTTGTCCTAACATATCTACTACTCTCACATCAATATCTTTTAAGTCAGTTGTTGTCATTTCAATTGTGATATCACCCGTCGTCGGATTAGGATACAATGTCACAGCTTCAGCAAGAGGGTTGCTCTCAGAAGTATTTGTTATAAACAGCTCTGTCATTGCAACTTTGTATGAATTATCAACAGTACCATCTGGATTGATTAATACTAACACAACATCCATCTCCGTCACTGCCCAATCATCATCTAAAGTGATTGAATAATCATATGATTCAGATCCACCGCCTGCTATATTAGACGTAAGGGCTTGTCCGTCAAATCCAAGAGGGATAGCTCTAGCAACGTGCTGAAATACCTCGTCCGTAATTGAACCAGGTAAACTTTCATAACCTCCCATTGGGCCTCTACCACCACCAGCGTAGTAATTTTCTTGTGGCCACCCATTACCAGAACCAGTTACGTGACCTTCTACAAGTATTAACCCTATAGCATGTCCAGTCGTGAGGTCTTCATTTGCAGTCAATGTATTATTTAAGTTCAATACTCTAGATGTCACATCATATGTTCCTTCCAATTCAAAAGTTCCGGCTGGAGCTTCTGAGATACTTTGCAGGAATGGAAGTTCTAAATCATTTATAATTGGAAATCCAGTGAGTACTTCTCTATCAACAATTGCCTGCGGATATCCGTCGAAGTCATGCTGCCCATCATATCCGCTAACAACCATCGGGTCACCATTGTGTACTGCAACACTTACAAACATGTCGCCATACTTCTCATTAAGGATATCTAAGAAGACTGTCCCTCTTGGGCAAAATCCACACCAAGTACCAGTTCCTTCTTCAATCAATACACCCTTCCCTTCAGCAGGTGTAGCCCCTAAAAGACTATTACTTGACCTACTGTTACAAGGATCTTCATCAACATTTCCATTATTAAGAGAGATCACTTCAAGTGAAATTTCTTGTGACCCTTCTAATAACTCATATCCTCCTGGTATTTCAAAATCAGTAGAAGCTCCTTTTGCAATAGCGATATTTTCTACTGTATATGTTTCTGACCCTGATGGGCTAGTCATTACTATTTCTGCACTTTCAATTACTTGCTCACCTCTATTGGTAATTGTTGCCGTAATTGGCGCCATCATTCCTGTTAGACCACCAGCTCCTAAATCACCAACATTCACAGATGCATCATACTGTCTCTCTGGTACATCTTCTGTATGAGAAAAACTCACATCATCGATATAAAAGTCATTTCCTGTCACTGGGTAGATATCCAATGAAGCAACGTCAGCACCTTCATTGAGAAATGAACCTAAGCATTCTCCATTTAATGAAATCGTCCAGACATCTGTGTCAAGATTGATATCATATTTAATGATATTCCATGTGTCAAACTGATAAGATGCTCCTAATCCGAGACCACTTCCGATATTATTAAATTGAATTTCACCCGAATCAAGCAAGAAACAGTTATGAGCCCAAGTAGTACCAATAGCAGTCTCAGCTTGGAAGTTCCAATATGCTCCTGCTCCTGAAGCAACATTAACAGCGATTTCAAACGTGAATAATCCCGATGTATATTTTTGACCAAAAGGCAACACAACATCTTGAGGACCACCATTAGCTGAAGTACTTACAAAATGAATACTATTAGAGCCGCTGAGTGATTGATCTGCATTTACAGTTGCATCTTCTGCATTTCCTGTACTTCCTGACCATGTAGTCCAATTGCTAGATTCTGAACCGATGTAGTCACCAACTGAGTATGACTCAAAGTCATCTGAAAAGTCCTGTGCTTGAACAAAGCCGATTGTTAAAAAACTAAAAAATAGTAGTGTGTAAAGTTTTATCATTTTATGATGTATTAATTGATTATTGAAA
>Ga0114957_1001322_pt1 | contig 27603 bp, 9 predicted proteins | sample BantaG_FD_87175 | JGI IMG/M metagenome (GOLD analysis project Ga0114957, IMG submission 87175) | Marine algal microbial communities from Bantry Bay, Ireland - BantryBay_4 metaG | ecosystem: Host-associated > Algae > Red algae > Unclassified | place: Bantry Bay, Ireland | collected 2014-11-21
CCGCAAGTATAATGTTATAAAATTTTTACTTTGAATAAAATAGCAATTAAGTACGGCATTTTTACAGGATTTGGAGTGATACTTTATATGTTGGTTTTTTATTTTTATGATAAAGCAATCATGCGAAGTCCTGAAGTAATTTGGTCAACGATGATTTTGTATTTGGCAGGAATGTTTTGGGCAACCCTCAAAGTTCATCGAACACAAGGAAATTCTAACAACTCAATCGGGAGTGTTTTGGAAAATGCAAAAAATGAAGAAAAAGAATCTTCGCTACGAAGTTTGGTAGCTATTCCGTTTATCGTTTTTCTAATTACGAATGCTTATTATGCTTTGTTTTTTTATTGGATTATGAATGTTTTTGATACAGATTTATTACAAATTCATCAAGAGTTGACGCACCAAGAAATGTTGGATTATTACAAAGGCACCGACAAAATATCAGAGGTTAGAAAAAATGTTCTAGCTGATTATACACCAACTTTAGGAGCTAGTTTTACTAAGTATGTTGTGGGTTCGATTGGCGGTTTTATTTTGTCATTTTTGATGGCGTTGATTGTAAGAAGGACTTAACTTTTCGTTTTAAAAGAGGAGTCTTAGAGGTTGAAACAAGAACCGCATTTTTGTCGTTATATTTATTGCGATTTTAAGTGAAAAACAAAAACAATTAAAATGGATATATCGGTTGTTGTACCATTATTTAACGAAGACGAATCCTTGACGGAACTCGAAACATGGATTCGAAAAGTGATGCAAGAAAATAATTTCAGCTATGAAATTATGATGGTCGATGATGGCAGTACCGACAATTCCTGGAAAGTTATCCAAGGACTTTCCGAACTTAATCCAAATGTTAAAGGCATAAAATTCCGAAGAAATTATGGAAAATCTGCGGCGCTACATACTGGCTTTCAAGCGGTGCAAGGTGATGTAGTGATTACGATGGATGCAGATTTGCAAGATAGTCCTGACGAGATTCCTGAGCTTTTTCGAATGATCAAGGAAGATAAATTTGATTTAGTTTCAGGTTGGAAAAAGAAGCGACACGATCCACTTTCCAAAACTATTCCTACCAAAATATATAATGGAGTTACTCGAATGATGACTGGTGTAAAATTGCACGATATGAATTGTGGGTTAAAAGCTTACCGAAGAGAAGTGGTCAAGACAATCGAAGTTTACGGCGAAATGCATCGCTATATTCCTGTGATGGCAAAGTGGGCAGGCTTCAAAAATATAGGTGAAAAAGTAGTAGCACATCAAGCTCGAAAATTTGGAGTTACTAAGTTTGGAGGCTTAGAAAGATTCATTCGTGGCCCATTAGATTTATTGTCAATTGTGTTTGTGGGAAAATTTGGAAAACGGCCAATGCACTTTTTTGGAAGTATGGGAGCGATTATGTTTACGCTTGGTTTTGGCTTGTTTTTTTATTTGGGTGTAAGGAAAATTTGGAATTTGATTTATGATATTCCAGCTAAAAATATCGCAGATATTTCTTGGTTTTATATTGGTTTGACGGCGATGATTTTAGGGACACTTTTATTTTGTACTGGATTTTTGGCGGAACTAGTTTCTCGAAATGCTCCTTTGCGAAATGCCTATTTGATAGAAACTAAAATTGGGGTTGAGGAAAAAGTAATTAGTTGATCAGGCACTTGCAAAACAAGAACTGTTTTATTGCCAACTGAAAACTGTTCAACCAGAAAAAATGAGTGATAAAAAAAAGATAATCATCATCGGGCCAGCGCATCCACTTCGAGGAGGAATTGCAGTTTTTAATGAACGGCTGGCGGAAGTTTTACAAGAGGATGGACACGAGGTAATGATCTATTCTTTTAGTTTGCAATATCCTAATTTTTTATTTCCAGGAAAAACCCAATACTCCGAAGACGCACCACCTACCCAACTTAATATTCAAGTAAAAGTCAATTCTATCAATCCATTTAATTGGATAAAAATAGGTCGTGAAATTCAGCGAATGAAACCCGATATTGTCATCGGCAGATTTTGGTTGCCATTTATGGGGCCCTGTTTTGGAACTATTCTTCGCATCATCAAAAGGAATAAAAAAACGAGAATCATCGGTTTTGTCGACAATATCATTCCTCACGAAAAACGACCTGGTGATTATATTTTTGCCAAATATTTTGTCGGTGCTTGTGATGCTTTTTTAGTGATGTCAAAAACGGTGGAAGCGCAACTCCGAACTTTTACCAAACAAAAACCAATTGCTTTGGCAGAGCATCCGTTGTCTGATAATTTTGGAAAAGCGGTGAGTTATGAAACTGCTTTGGCGCATCTGAATTTGTCAAATGACTTTCGGTATATATTATTTTTTGGGTTTATTCGAGACTACAAAGGATTGGATTTATTGCTCGAAGCAATGGCAGATAAACGAGTGCGTAAGTTGAAAATAAAGTTAATTGTAGCAGGGGAATATTATTCGAATGAAGAAAAATATAAATCCCAAATTACTTCGCTAAGTATTGATAATCAATTAGTTATGGCTACGAAGTTTATTTCAAATGAAGAGGTGAAATACTATTTTTGCGCAGCAGATCTAATTACTCAACCTTATAAAACGGCTACTCAAAGTGGGGTTTCTAGTCTTGGGTATTTTTTTGAAAAACCGATGTTAGTGACAAAAGTTGGTGGTCTTCCAGAGATCGTTAAACATGATAAAGCGGGCTATGTCGTTGAGGTAAATTCAACATCAATCGCAGATTCGATTGTTGATTTTTATAAAAATAAAAGAAGTGAAGAATTTGTAGCGCAAGTGAAAATTGATAAAAAGATGTTTTCATGGGAAGCGATGACCGAGGCACTTCTTTCTTTAGAAAAATAAAAAATGAATCTGAAAAAAATCTAGATTTATCTCATTTTGAATTACTTTTGAACCATGAATTCAAGAATTAAAAGTAGCATCTCTGAGAGCATAAAAGTCAAACAAGATTTACTCGAAGATCAAGAATTATTAGAAACCATCCAAAAAGTTTCTGATGTTTGCATTCAAGCTTTGAAACAAGGAAATAAAATTCTTTTTTGTGGAAACGGAGGGAGTGCTTCTGATGCACAGCATTTGGCAGCAGAACTTTCGGGGCGATTTTACTTGGATAGAGAACCTTATTTTGCAGAAGCTCTTCACGTCAATACATCTTATCTCACGGCTGTCGCCAATGATTATTCCTTTGAAGAAGTTTACCGAAGAATCGTAAAATCAAAAGGACGAAAAGGGGATGTTTTAATTTCTCTTTCGACTTCTGGTCATTCTAAAAATATTATTTTAGCAATGGAAGCTGCTAAAAAATTGGAAATGATAAATGTTGCTATGTCAGGTCAAACTGGTGGCGAAATGAAAAAATTAGCAGACTATTTATTGAATGCACCTTCGACGGACACTCCTCGAATTCAAGAAGCACATATATTAATAGGTCATATTTTTTGTGAATTAATTGAAAAAGAAATGGAAGCCTAGTGATTGAATTTATAACACTATGATTACAAATAATTTCACCTCGAAAAAATCTCGTTTTCAAGAGACGATATTTTTTATATTAGCCTTAGGTTTAATTATTTATACTTCCTCACGAGCAGCTTTGCTCAGTTTGACTTGCGACGAAGCAAGCACTTACTTTAGCCATGTTCCCAATTCGATTTGGTCATGTTTTTTTTCGGAATCTTGTTGGGTTGATGCGAATAATCACTTGCTCAATACTTTTTTGATGCAAGTTTCGATAGGTATATTTGGTGTGTCAGAGTTGACTTTACGATTACCCAATTTGCTCGGTCATTTAATTTATTTGATATTTTCGTCTCTTCTAGTTCGGAGGTATTCGAGTAGTTTTTGGGTTGGATTGGCAGGTTTTTGTTTGCTGAACTTGAATCCATTTTTGATTGAATTTTTTTCCTTGGCAAGAGGATATGGTTTGGGAGTAGGTTGGATGATGATGAGTCTATATTTTTTATTTCGATGGGTGGAAAGTGGAAAATTGAATTTGGGAATATATTGTTATGTCGGTGCTTTTTTAGCGGTGCTGAGTAATTTTATTTTTCTAAACTACTGGGCAAGTGCTACGGCGATTTTTATTTTTTTCATCTTGGAAAAACATTTTTATCAAGAAAACAAAAATTTAAAAAAACCTTTTCTTAAATCATTTGGACTTCCAGTTTTTGCTTCTCTAGTTTTATTTTTTTTATTAAAAAACCCAATTCAATTTTTGCAATCGAAAGGAGAGTTTGTTTATGGGGCAGAAAGTTTGGTAGAAAGTTTTGTTGGAATGGTTAGAGCGAGTGTGATGAGTCAAGGATATTTTAATCCATTTACTACGGATGTATTTGTATTGTTATCTTTGTGTTTGTTGGGTTTTTCTCTACTTTATGGTGTTTTTTATTTTTTCAAAAAACGAAGTAACTCTTTTTCAAAAATTCATTTCGCTGGAGTTAGTTTGATGGTTTTGATGATGTTGGCAATGGTGGTTCAATATTATTTGTTAGATGTTAAATATTTAATAGGACGAAAATCGACGATGTTGTTTCCATTCTTTGGATGGAGTGTATATCTATTCTTAGAATTTTTATTTCGAGAAAAAAGTAAAAGGTGGACAGTTGGTTTTGCTATTTTAATTTCTGTTTTTTCTTTTAATCATTTTTATCGAACGTTTGATTTGAAGGAAACGGTGGAGTGGGATTATGATGCTTACACGAAAGATATGATTCAATATTTGGAGAAAAATTTAGAGGATGATGAGAGAATAGATTTAGGTGTTTTTTGGATTTATGGGCCGGCGAGTGAGTTTTATCAAATGCATTTTTCGGTGGAAAAAGTTGGGAAAATTATACGGTTGGATAAGAAAGATTTGAAGAGAAGAGATACTCCTGAATTTATTTATATTCGGAAGGGTCAAGTTAATTTGACGAAGGATGAATATGTTTTGGAAAAAGAATTCGGAATAAAGGGAGTATTAATGAAGATCCCGTAGCGGGACTTTCCAAGTCCCGTAAACTACTTAAGAAAGAAAAGAAAGAAAAAGAAAAGATGAAATGGGACGGGACTTGGAAAGTCCCGCTACGGGTTAGATTGGAGCATAATTAAGGAAGTCTTTGTGGATGTAATTCCATTTCCAATTTTTCCAATTTGAAATTAAATTAGCAGTTACTGGGTTGAGTAGATTATATTGGATATAATAATTTAGTTCATCTTCGCTACGAATGATATGGTCGAAACTTTCATATTGCCAGAATTGACATCCTGTTTTATGAATTTCAAGATTGATTTTTCGACCAGAATATTTTTTTATAGAACCCATTATTTCATGTAATTCTAATTGTAATTTATAAATCACTAGGTGGACATGATTTGACATAATGGTATAGTTGATAATTACATATCTTTCTTCATTAAAATGCATAATAGTGTCTGCTACGATTTTAGCAAATTCATCATTTTTGAGATGATGAGGACCAGAATTAGAATTGTCTAAAAGGTGATCGAATTTTCCAAAATATAAGTGATGCATTTTTTTTAAGGCTAATTTTGTTGCTTGTTCTGAAAGCCCTTTTTCAATGAGTTTTTTTCTTTGAAGTTCTCGCTCATCTTTTAATCTTTGGATGACAGATTTTGGGAGTGAGCCGTAAAGGCGAAAGGTGACAAAGTAAATGGCGTTTTTCCATTGCCAATGTGGTAAATCGTTTTTGTAGCGACCTTTTTTTGGGGTGTAGGATTTTTGGTTTTCCATTGGTTTTTTATGTTTTGGTTTTGAAAATATAGAGATATATCTTTGGCTTTTTTAATATTGTTATTTGATATATTATTGGTTTGATTGGGAGGTTTGTTTTTGAGGGTTTTTTTTGGGGGGAGTTTTTGGGTTTATATTGGGATTTATATTTCTTTTTTTCGGGACTCGGAGAGTCCCGCTGCGGGTAAAATTTTTTTGTATGAAATGGACACTTTTTTTAGATCGTGATGGTGTGATTAATCGCAGATTGGTCGGCACTTATGTTAAGCGTTGGGAGGATTTTGAATTCACTCATCGAGCATTGGAGGCGATTAATATTTTTGGAAAATATTTTGATACGATTGTGGTGGTGACGAATCAACAATGTATTGGGAAGAAAGAACTGACTGCTGAAGAGCTTGATTTTATTCATAATAATATGAAAAAGGAGATTGAATCTGCAGGAGGTTTTATTGATAAAGTTTACTATTGTCCCAACTTGAAAGCGGAGAATGCGCCTTGTCGAAAACCAAATCCAGGAATGGGATGGTTGGCAAAAAGAGATTTTCCAAAAATAAATTTCCAAGAATCCATCATGGTGGGAGACTCATTTTCGGATATGGAATTTGGTTGGCAGTTGGGTACCAAAACTATTTTTATCGAAGGAAAAGAAGAGGAAACGGAACGGACGAGACAGATTCCTGTGGATGGCAGATTTGAAAATTTATGGCAGTTGGCTCAATATTTAGAATTACCAGAGTCTGATCTGATTACCTTTTGAGTTACTATATTTTAAAAAGATGTCCCATCAAATCTTGTTTGGTTTTTAGGTAACCGTGATTTTCTTTTTTTGGAGGAATGATGAGTGGAATTCTTTTTTCGATTTCAATTTCAGAGTGTTCGATCGCTTTAATTTTATCAGGATTGTTGGTTAAAAGTTTGACTTTTTTAATTCCTAAATCTTTCATAATTTCGATAGCGATGTCATATTTTCGAGCATCAATTTCCAAGCCTAAATGAGTATTAGCATCAGCAGTATTGACTCCTTTATCTTGAATTTTGTAGGCTTTGAGTTTGTTGATTAGCCCGATACCTCGACCTTCTTGACGAAGGTAAATAATGATTCCACCTTGTTCAGCTGCAAGCTTCATTGCGGTATCTAATTGTTCTCCACATTCACACCGGTTAGAGTGGAAAAGATCACCAGTCATACACTCGGAATGAATCCTTAAAAGTACCGATTTAGAGTGGTCAAAATTTTCGTGAACCATAGCTAAATGGGGCATTCTATCTTCCTCATTATCTGCGAAAGCAATCATATTGAAATTTCCCCAATCAGTAGGAAGCACAGCTTCTGCTTGTCTTTTCATGTCTCTTTTTTCTAGATTTTTCTAAACACAAATATAAGTACCTGAACAGATATAATGGCTACTTTATGACCGATTCTTTTTCAGATAGACTTCGTTAAAAAATATTTCCGTAATTAGACTATGCAAAGATTTTTTGTCTTGCCTATCGAAAAAATAATCTCCTCAAAAGTGTCAATTATATATATTCTTTGACCGTTACTTAACCATCTTCTAATTAGAAGTGTTTATATGAGGTTAATATGTCTGTCAAAAAAGAATGCACTACTAAATTTGATTTGATGATTCCATTTAACTTCACTTCCGTGGTATAGTTATTGTTTTCTTATATAAAGATTATAGAAAATCCTTATTTGAAAGGCATTTTTAGACCAGATATAATCAACCAAAATCTTACCTTTTTTTCTTACTAAGACTTTACACAAGTATATTTTTTTCACAATTATTCAATCATACTCAATCATTTTTTTATGTAAGTGATTGATTATGAGTTAGTTGTGATTTATTTTGTTTAACACATAGCTTAAGTATGAAGTTTTTTAACAAGGTTGAAAAATTATTAACAAAGAAGCAATTAGTTTTTGAAAAACCTGAAAAGGGGAGTAGGAAACTGCTTTTTGATATGGGGCTGTTGCCTACCATAGCTTCTCTATTATTGCTATTTTCTACAGTTGGAGCAAGTATTTTTTTTACAAAAAATAATATTCCAACTTCTTTTTCCACAGAAAATTCTTCGGATGTAGCTGGACAAGTCTCTGTTTCAAAAATACTATTTTCCCCTTGCGTAGGTATGGATGTCGAATTAATTTCTACGGGTAATATTTGTCCAGATGACTCTACGGGTACAATTACCGCTACGATTACTTCTTCTTTGGAATATAGTTATACATGGAGTGATATGCTTCCAGAAGCACAATGGACTTTTGAATCAACGATGAATGATATGTCTGGAAATGCCAATCATGAACAGGTCGTAACTGGAATTCCTGCTTATGATGCAGATGCTGTAGAAGGAAGTGAGTCTTTTGAATTCGATGGAGCAACTAAAATTCAATACTCAGTTAATAATGGATTTATGTCTGAGAATATTGATAACCGATCTATTTCAATGTGGATCAAGCCAGATAATTTAGTAGATGATATGGCTCTGTATGAAGAAGGTAGCGAAAACGGTGGAATAGGATTAAGATTAAAAAATGGAAATATAGATGGAATTGTAAATACTAGTCTGTCAGCTTTTCCTTTGAGTGCCTCTTTTCCAACAGATGGAAATTGGCATCATGTGGGATTGGTTTATGATGGTGATATTTTAAGTTTGTATTTGGATGGAGTTGAAGTAGGAAATGTTGCAACAGGAATAGGAACAGTAATATTTGAGCCAAATACTGAAGGAGGTTTAGGAGGATTTTTCGGATGGCATCCATTCATAAGTCAAGATTATGTTCCAGGTCAAATCATTTCGATGAGACTTCTTGGAACTACTCCATTGGAAGATTTCTATGAAGGGTTGATGGATAATGTTTCTAATTTTGATGTCGCATTGAGTCCAGATCAAATGCTTGATTTAGCGGTGAATTTTCCAAACAGGACAAATTTGCCAAATGGTGATTATACGATAGCAGTTACTGATGAAAATGCATGTGTTGTTTTAGATACTATAACTATTGGAACTATAGTAATAATTGATACGATAATTCAAGAACCATCTTGTTTTAATTCTTTTGATGGAAAAATAAAAGTAGAAGTAAAAGGATGTCAACCAAGTTATTCTTATTTGTGGAGTACAGGAAGCACGTTGGATAGTATCGAAAATCTTTCGTCAGGAACATATACCTTAACCGTAATTGATGCAGGTGTAAATCAAGATAGCTTTGAAATCGTAGTTGGGCAACCTGACGAATTATTTCTCATCATAGATAGCATTTCCAATTATAATGGATTTTCAATCACCTGCAATGGCGAAAGCGATGGAGCAGTTTATACCACTCCAACTGGAGGTACAGCACCATATACTTATACGTGGAATGTGGGAAGTGGAACGAGTGACGATTCAACGGGATTGGTGGTCGGTTACTATAGAATTACGGTAACTGATGTAAATGGTTGTACTGCTGCTAATGATACCCTTCTAACACAACCTTCGGTTTTAGGAGGTGGAGTTAATTTTGTAAAATTTTATGGCAATGGTACAAATCTAAGTTGTGAAGGTTCTGCAGACGGAATTGCTGTAGCATATTCTTACAACGGAGTGGCTACGAATCCAACAGGTGTTGCTCCATATTTTTATTTGTGGAGTGATGGACAAACGGAAGATACTTTAAGAAATGCAAGTGCTGGAAAATATTATGTAACAGCAACTGATGCAAATGGGTGTTCTCACTTAGATTCTATCACCTTTGTTGATCCACCAGCAAGAACTGCTTCTATCACTCAAAATACAGCGATTCAATGTATTGGAGGAAATGAAGGATCTGTTACTGCCAATGGAGTAGGAGGTTCAGGAGGAGATACTTATGTATGGAGCAATAGTGCAACAAGTCAAAGTATAGGAGGTTTAGTTGCGGGAATTTATACAGTAACAATAGCCGATGAAAATAATTGTTTGGCAATTGATTCAATTAAAATAAGTGATCCTGACTCAATTATTATAACAGGTGTTTTGGGAAATCCAGGATGCACAGGAACAGATGGAACGATTTCAATAAGTATGACTGGTGGAACTGGACCATACACTCAAACTTGGAGTGGAAGTCAAACGACCAGTTCAATTTCAGGATTAAGTGTAGGAACATATACGGTTTCAGTTTACGATAACTTAGGTTGTTTGGAAGTTGATTCTTTTATGTTGAATGCGAATGCTGTTTTAGCTGCAAATATTTCTGCTACAGATTATGCTGGTTTTGAAATAAGTTGCTTTGGACTTTCCGATGGAAATGTAGATGTGGAAATTACAGGCGGAACTGGACCATATAGCTACAGTTGGAGCTCAGGTCAGACTACAGAAGATTTGACCAACGTGATAGCTGGAAATTATACAGTTACCATTACTGATACTGGTGGTGGCTGTACGATTACTCGAAATATAACCTTAGATGAACCTGCCCAATTAGGAGCAAACATTGCGGATATTTCTAGCAATGATTTTAATGGATTTGGAGTTTCTTGTTTTGGAGAGTCAGATGGGTTTGTATTTGTATCAGCCTTTGGAGGAGATGGTACGCATAGTTATTCCTGGAGCAATGGAGGCACAACAAGTGGTATTTCAAATTTAAGTTCAGGAGATTATACCGTTACAATAACAGATGGAAGAAGTTGTACTTCGACTTCGACTTACAACATTTCTGAACCAATTTTATTAGAATTAGATACAGCGTATTTGTCAAATGAAGATTATAATGGATTTGGAGTTTCTTGTAATGGAGCTTCTGATGGAAAAATAAAAGTAGCTCCATCTGGAGGGGAAGGAAATTATACTTATGATTGGAGTAATGGAGGAGGAGATGTGGATAGTATTTTTAATTTAGCTTCAGGGATTTATACGGTTACTTTAACCGATGGAAATAGTTGTGATACTTCTATGGTTTTTACGATAACAGAACCTAATATAATTGTAATTGGTAGTACTATTACCAATATTAATTGTAATGGTGCAGCTGGTGGAGATATAGATGTGGAGGTTAAAGGAGGAGCTAGTAACTATACTTATGCATGGAGTACTGGAGCAACAACGCAAGATGTTTCTTCCTTAGTAGCAGGAGATTATACGGTAACCGTACTGGATGGAAATGCTTGCCAATTATCAGAAACTTATACTATAACAGAATCTGATACTATTGCTGCAAGTGCAATAATTTCTGAGGTGAAATGTTTTGGAGGAAATGATGGTGCAATTGCTCAAACGGTAGTTGGAGGAACTCCACCGTATTCATTTGCTTGGAGCAATGGAGAAACGATTGAAGATATTTCAGGATTGACGGCAGGAACTTATACTGTTTCGATAACTGATTTTTATAATTGTCCTTTTGAGATAAAAACTTATGTTGTTGGAGAACCAAATAATTTAACCATTTCAGAAACTCACTCTGATGTCTCCTGTTTTGGAGGTGCTAATGGAGAGATTACAATTACTCCTTCTGATGGAACTCCAAATTATACTTACTTATGGTCAAATAGCGCAACTACAAAAGATTTGAATTCGATCGTTGCAGGAACTTATACTTTAACTGTAACTGATGCAAATAATTGTACGGAGTCAATATCCGTAACAATAGGTCAAGCTACAGAAATCATAGCGACTGCCACAATTGATAGTGTACTTTGTAATGGACAAAATACTGGTAGTATTTCACTTTCTGTTGTTGGAGGAAACCCTGGTTACTCTTATAGTTGGAGCAATTTAGCTACTACGGCAGTTAATAATAATTTGGTAGTAGGAACATATACGGTAACTGTTACTGACAACTCAAATTGTTCTGTGGTCAATTCTTATACGGTTGATGAACCAACAGTTTTGAATACAACTATTTCCAAAACAGACCTTTTATGTTTTGGAGAAACGACAGGAGAGCTTACAGCAAATCCAACAGGAGGAATTATTTCTTACTCTTATGAATGGAATACAGGAGCAACAACTCAAACGATAAATAATATTGGGTCAGGAACATATACGGTAACTGTAACCGATAAAAATAATTGTACCACTTCATTGTCTGAAGTGATTTCTGCACCATCAGCAATTTCAGCGACTCATGTGCCTATTGAACCATTATGTAATGGAGATAGTAATGGAAGGATTAGAGTCATACCCGCAGGCGGAGTTTCACCTTATACTTATCAATGGAATGTGGGAGGAACTACAGCGGTATTAAATAATATTCCTGAAGGAAATTATACGGTTACGATTACAGATTTACAGAATTGTGATTTTATTTATAACATTACTCTTGCAGAACCTGCAGCATTAAATATTTCCTCTACTACAACTGACGCTTTGTGTAATGGAGGCAATGAAGGAACTATAGATTTAACAGTAACTGGAGGTGTCCCTGATTATACTTACGATTGGAGTGATATGGAAAATGAAGGAGTGTGGACTATGGAAGAAACAACGGATGATGTTTCTGGAAATAATCATCATCGAGTATTTCCAACAACTGAGACTTATTCGACTGATGCAATTGGAGGATCTCATTCTTTTGATTTTGATGGAAATACTAAAATAAGATATAGCAATAATAGTACAGGTTTTATGAAGACTACTTTTACTCAAAGAAGTATTTCGATGTGGATAAAACCTGATGATTTTACCGTTACTCAGACTTTATTTGAACAAGGGAGTTCATCCAATGGTATGGCTCTAATATTAGATGATGATGAAATACAAGGAGTAATAACTAGAGCAAGTAATGACCAACGGACGGCAAAAATTAGTTTCCCAAATGATGGTGCATGGCATCATGTTGCTTTGGTTTATGATAATGGGGATTTGTTTTTATATCTAGATGGAGTAGAAGTAGATGAAGTTAACACTACATTTACAAATATTTCTTCTCTTGGTAATGCAGGTTTAGGAGGCACATTTGGTAGTGATCCTTTTGGAAATAATAATAACCAATATTATGATGGAAAAATGGATAATGTAATTTATCATATCACAGGCTTGACCCCTGAGCAAGTTGCCGATTTAGTCAATAATAATGGAGATAGAACTGGTTTAGAACAAGGAATTTACACCGTTGATGTAACAGATGGTAATGGTTGTAAAGAAAGCATAGATATTACGATAAATGAACCAACAGCTTTAGTACTTTCTACAAATGAAACAAATGTTTCTTGTGAAGGTGAAAGTGATGGAGTCGCAAGAGTAATTGTTTCTGGAGCAACACCTCCTTATATCTATGCATGGAATGCAACAGAAACCAATGATACTTTAGCTGGACTTTCAATAGGTGATTATACTGTAACCGTAACGGATGCTCAAGGTTGTACTGACTCTGTAACCATTACGATTACAGAACCAATTATTTTAACAGCATCTGCAATAGGTCAAGATGTAACTTGTAATGGTGGAAGTGATGGAGAGATTATTTTGACTGTAAATGATGGAACTCCTGGTTATACTTATGTTTGGAGCGGAGGTGCTGGAGCCAATCAAAATCCAACGGGACTGCCAGCAGATACTTATACGGTAACAGTAACAGATAATAATGGATGTACGGTAACTGCAAGTACAAGTATAGATGAACCAGATACGATGGTGATAACAGGTGATATTGATGATACCAGTTGTACTGGAGAAACTGATGGTGAAATCATTGTAAGTGTAGCAGGTGGAACTCCTACTTATAGTTATGCATGGAGTAGTGGAGGAAGTACAACTAATACTTCATCAGGACTTGGAGTAGGGACATATACTGTAACAGTCACCGATGGAAATTCATGTACAGGAACATTTCAAGGAATAATTACAGCACCAGATCCAATAGTGATTGATGGAACAATTACCAATGTAAGTTGCTTCGGTGGGGATGATGGGGGAGTCATTGATCTAAATGTAACAGGAGGTACTCCAGGATACACTTATTTATGGAGTGATATGGATGTGGAAGCTTATTATGGATTTGAATTATCTACCGATGATGAAACTGGTAATGGTCATAATTTGCAAGGAGGAGTTGGTAATTTGGATACATCAGCTGATTCAGAAGAGCGAGATTATTCTTTCTTATTTGATGGGAGTACAAAATTAGATTATGAAGAGGATAACGTTTTTCTAAACGGAACGATTTCTACTTTCAGTCTTTCTATGTGGGTAAAACCTGATGGATTTACAGGGAATCAGACTTTGTTTGAAATGGGAAGTGTACAAGAAGGATTTGGAATTCGATTGAATGGTAATTTATTGCAAGTCGGAGCCAATGAAAATTTCACTTTATATGGAATTCAAGTACCTTTTCCTAATGATGGAAATTGGCACCACATTGTGATGACATTTGATAATGGAGAACTAAAATCATTTTTAGATGGAGTAGATTTAGCTACAATTTCTTCTGGGATAGGTTCAGTAAATATTAATAACAATCAAAATGGTGGTTTAGGTGGAACATTTGGAACGAATGCCTTTGGAGATGCAGGTAACTTTTTCTATTCAGGATTAATGGATGGCGTAGGATATTTTAACAATGCGCTTACACCACAGCAAGTGGTAGAAGTAATGTTAAATGATGGAAATAGAGAAGAATTAATAGCTGATACTTATGAGGTGACTGTTTTAGATGCAAATGGTTGTTCAGAAACTGCTACACTAGAAGTAACGGAACCTACAGAATTAACCATTAGTAATACAAAAACAGATATTACTTGTAATGGCGCAGATAATGGAAGTATTGATATAACGGTAGGAGGAGGTACTCCAAGTTATAATTATGATTGGTCAAATTCTGAAACGACAGAAGATATTTCTGGTTTAACACCAGGAAATTATACGGTAACAGTAACAGATGATAACGGATGTAGTATTACCTTAACAGAAATAATCAGTCAACCTACAACTTTAAGCGTATCGACTCGACGAACGATCAATTATAATGGTAGTGACATTAGTTGTGCAGGTCAAACTGACGGAGCGGTGGAAGTTATAATAAATGGCGGTACTCCAAATTATAATATTATATGGAGTAATTCTGAAACAACTCAAGCAATTACAAACTTAGCAGCAGGAACTTATACTGTAACGGTTACGGATGCAAATGGATGTTCGGGAACGGCTCAGATCACATTGAATGACCCTCCTCCTATTAGTCTATCTGTTGATATTGACGATGAGATTAGTTGTAATGGCGATTCAGATGGAAGTTTAGAAACCACCGTTTCAGGAGGTTCAGGAACTTATGCCTATGAATGGTCAGATGGTTCAACAGCAGATGATATAGAAAATTTACCAGCAGGAACTTATACTGTTACTATAACTGACGGATTTGGATGTACCGTTACGGGTAGCCAAACATTAACTGAACCTACAGTATTAAATGTAGATCTATCATTAGCTGGTACTTTTGGAGGTTCTGGAGTAAGTTGTCCTGATGAGGCAGATGGAGGAATAAATTCAGCTACGACAGGAGGAACAACAGGCTATTCTTATTTATGGAATGGAGGGCAAACGACACCTAATCTTAGTAATATTGGCGCGGGGATATATATGTTAACCGTTACAGATGCCAATAATTGTACAGCTGCTGATACCCTAACAATTACAGCTCCTTCGAATTTAAGTTTTACCGTAAATTTTTCTGACATCACAGATTGTGGGGTAACAGATGGAGCAATTGCTGTTAATGCAAATGGAGGTACTGGTAATTATGAATATTCTATCGATGGAACAAACTGGCAAACAGGTTCTCAATTTAATAATTTAGCGGCAGGTACTTATAATATATTTGTGCGAAATGATATAGGTACTTGTGTAAGAGGCCCTCGTACTATTGTCATTGATGTACCAGAGGCACCAATTATTAATAGTACTGTTTTGGTAAATCCTTCAACAGAGACAAGTACGGATGGAAGTATCATCGTAAATGCAAACTCTGTTACAGGCGAAAAATTATTGTATCAATTAGAAGGAGAAACAGGATGGCAAGAAAGTTCGGTTTTTTCAAACCTTGATGCTGGTATTTATACGGTAAAGGTGAGATACCTTTCTCAATCTTGTGAAACTGAAATCACGGTTGAATTAGTTGCAGGAGGAGGAGTTGTAGGTGCAGATCAAAGTAGTGATTATTGTTCTGGGGAAATAAATAGTGGGCAATTAGTAGAAACTTATTTTATCCCATTTCCTGAAAATCAAGTATTAGAATCCTTAGAAAGTTTTAATGATATTGGATGTGGATTCGGTGTAGCACCAGAAAATCCTGTTCAAAGTTATGTTTCAATAGGAGTGGTAGAAGCAGGTACTCGTATATTTTATGATCATTGGGAAGATGGATATGAACCTAATTTAGGTTTTCCAATACAATCGACAACAGAGATATGGGGAGATGGTGATCTTACCAATGGTTTCGCACCAGGTTATGCTACTACCGATATTTTTAGCTCTTCTGATAATATTATTTTAAATGAATTAATTGATACAACTACAGCGATAAGAATTGCAAATATTGATTATGATGGAGGAGATAAAATGGCAAGTCGTGGAAATATTGCAGTAACTCGATTAGCTTGGGCGACGGCATCTGGTACTTTGTTAGCAGGCGCAATCGAAGTATATCCAACAGCTTTATGGGGTACTGATTATGTAATACCTGTAGGAGAAAATTATGCAGTCAATAGTGTTTTTGAATATACAGGATTTGTTGTGATGGCAGGTGAGGATAATACCACTATTAATATTGATGCTGATGGATCAGGAAGCGCAGAGACAACAATCGTACTCGATCAAGGGGAAAGTTATTTAGCAAATGGAAATGTAAATAATGGTGCAACAATTCAAGCATCTGCGGATGTACAAGTCCATTTGGTAACGGGAGATCAATGTGCAGGTTTTGAATCAAGATGGTTTACCTTAAAACCCACCGAACAATGGAGTGATGCTTATTATTCTCCAGTTTCTACAGTAGGAAATGATACCTATGTTCATGTATTTAATAATTCAGGTGGAACAATTACCATTAATTGGGAAACCAATACTGGTTCCCAACCCTCTTTTACTCTTGCTGATGGTCAGACTTTAAATAGAGCTATTCCAGATGGAAGTGGTGCTAAGTTTTTCTCATCAGGCGGGGAAGATTTTTATGCGATCTCAACTACCACAACCTTTAGTAATTCAGCGGCTCATGATTGGGGATTTGCTTTGATTCCAGAAGATCAGCTTTCTCCTCAAATTACCTTAGTAAGTCTTGCACCTGGTATTGATCCAACTGAAAATGGATGTAATAATTTAAATGAAATTAATCAATCAACATGGAATGTACTTAATGTAAGTAGCGAAGAAACGGTTGATGAATTTGCTCCTGCAACGCAAGCATTTGATGGAGACGATGACACTTATTGGCATACAGAATATGGCACATCTACCCCAACTCATCCACATGATTTACAGATTGATTTGGGAGCTACTTATAATGTAGGTGGTTTTAGATATACACCTAGAGTTAATTGTACTACCAATACAAATAATTATACTCAAACGAGTAATGTAAATATTAGTGCAACTTCAACAGGAACTTATACTTCTCAGATGACAGTTGGAGCATTTGGTACGATTACCGATGTAAATATTCCACGGCTAGATATCAAACATACTTATTTGCAAGATGTGGAGGTGAGATTAAGGAGTCCACAAGGAACTGAAGTGAGACTTTTTAATAATGAATGTGGTAGTGCCAATAATATTTTTGTAGGCTTTGATGATGAGGCAGGTTCAGGTTATGGTTGTCCTCCTACTGGTGGAGGTACATTTCGACCTTCTACTCCTCTATCTGCTTTTGATGGAGAAGAAATGAATGGAACTTGGACATTAATTATTACGGATAATTTTAATCAAGATGGAGGATTCTTAGATGAATGGAGATTACAAATTGCTTCTGAAAATTGTACTATCGGAAATGGAGCGATTGAAGATTATACATTTTATTTAAGTCAAGATGGAACGAATTGGGGATCTCCTGAAGTGACGGGTACTTTCCCAAATAGTGGAAGCGAACAAGAGGTTACGTTCCCTAATAAAACGGCTCGATACATTAGAATGGTTGCCACTTCTGAATTAAATGGAGGTCTTTCTGCAAGTATTGCTGAGTTAAATGTATTGGAATGTACAACTGTAGAAAACTTTTCTCCAGTATGGCTTACTGCGGGTTATCCTACTGGAAGTACAAGCTCTGGTTCAATTGAAGTTTGTGTAGATTATAATGGAGATGGTGGAGATTTGTCTGATGGAAATGGGGTAACCTATGATGAGAAATTTATAGTTAATGAATTAGATCGGATAAAAATTCTAGATGATGATGGCGATCAAACTGGTATGAGAATTTGGGTTTGTGATAATTCAGATGCACTTATTGCAGGAGCATGGGGACTAGACCCAAGTACTGCTCCAGGTGGGTCACCTTCTATTGATCTTGGAGTTGGACTGCCAAATGGTATTCCTTTTTCTACTTCCAAATGTGTGAATTTATCTAAAGATTATAACCTTGATGGAAACTTCGATGAATGTGATGAAGTGATTTATACTATCATTGTAGAAAATACGGGAGTACTTCCATTGACTACAGGAGCATTAAGTATCATTGATACTTTACCCGATGGATTAACTTATATTTCTGGAACCTTGGTTTCGAGATCGAATGGAACGAATGACACGATCCCAGACGAAACTTCAACTTCAACACCTTTCCCATTAGATGAAGGTGGAATAAATTATAGTTCTATTATTCAACCTGGTGATTCTATTATTTTATTTTTTGAAGCAAGTATTGATGACATAGCTTCAGGGACAGTTATGACAAATCAAGCTCATGTCAAATACTTTCAAACTGAGTTTGTACCTGAGGTAACTTTTCCTGTAGATGATCCAGTCGATCCAGAATTAACAGGAGTACCTGCAGACATGACCGTAGCTTGTGATTCTGTACCGACTCTACCTTTAATTAATGAACCAAATTGTACGATTACAAATATAGATTACCCTGCACAACAAACTTCAGGAACTACTTTGATGGATAGCGAGGTATTATCTGGCGGAACGGTTGATGCAACTTTCATTTTAACGGAAGGTGGCATAACAGAACAATTTCGACTTGCAGATAATTTATATCCAAGAGATGGTTTGGAAAATATTCCTTGTGGTGCCACTACCAAAGCAATTGATTTTCAAATTCAACAAGAAGAAAGTAATGGCGAATATGGTTCAGATTCTTCTTCGGTAATGGCTATAGATTTTTCACAAGCAGTTGAAAATTTATCATTTAGTATTACAGATTTGGATGAAGGATTATTCTTTGTAGATGCTGTAGAGGTAAGAATTTTTGATGCCTCAAATGCTGAGATAGCTTACGATTGTGGATTTTTTACAAAAAATAATAATGTAAGCTGGCCGAATGAAAAAGAGTTCCAAGCAAGAGATAATACCGATGGTTACACGCCTGTAGCTGATACAGATTCAGATGGTGATGTTCGATTTACTTTTTACAACTTAGCAATAAAGCGAGTTGAGATTACTTTAAAAAATAATTGGAACACAGGAAGTACTTCTTCGGGAACGACTGCATCTGTCTTCTCCGCATATATGGGAGCCAATCCAGGGATTTCTCATGGAGTTGGAATTGGACAAATTTGTTTCTGCGAACCTGGCACAAATGAAGGAACTATTTTTATTGCCAATGATTGTGCTGGAATTGATTCTACAGCTTTCACAGAAGTAAGAACAGATGGAAGTTGTGATTCAGATTATACTTTAACTCGTTCTTGGACTGCTACTGATCATTGTGGAAATGATACGACAATTTCGCAAGTGATTACGGTTGTAGATGATACTGCACCAATGATTTTTGGAGTACCAGCAGATGTTACAGTAACGCCATCAACGATTCCTACACCTCCTACAACTGACTGTTCGAATGGAGTAAATCTAGCTTTAGGAAAAACGGCGACTCAATCAACGACTAGGGTTGAAGGAGGAGCAGCTTCCAGAGCAATAGATGGAAATACAAGTGGCGCGTTTTCAAATAATTCTGTGACTGCTACTAGTACGACTACAGAATATCAACCTTGGTGGCAAATAGATCTAGCTAGTCTTGATACTATAAGTGTGGTGGAGTTATACAATCGTACGGATTGCTGCCAGAATCGCTTATCTCAATACTATGTATTGGTTTCTGATTTTCCTTTTTCATCAAATGATTTAAATACATTATTAGAGGATCCTGATGTGGTAAGCTATTACCAATCAACTGACGCAGGAAGTCCAACAACAATAAATGTAAACAGAACTGGACAATATGTAAGAGTTCAATTGGCAGGAACAAATTTATTAAGTTTAGCCGAAGTCCAAATTTTTGGTAGTATTGAAAATTGTATCAAGGCATCTGATCGATGTGATAGTGATTTGACGGTTTCATTTTCCGAAAATACAATTACCAATGTGTGTAATTATACGATAGAAAGAGTTTGGACAGCAACGGATGATTGTGGAAATATAGCAAGAGACACTCAAAGTATTTTTGTAGAAGCAATACTTTCTGCAAAAGATTCTATCTCAAGTGATTATAACGGTAGGGATATAAGTTGTGTAGGTGCAAGTGATGGATCAGCATTCGTAATTCCCGAAGGAGGAATAAGACCATACAATTATGCATGGACAGGAAGTACAAGTATTGATTCTTTTGCAACTGGATTAAGTGCAGGAACATACACCGTAACGACAACTGATAACAATGGATGTACTTCAATTAATGAAATTACATTAGAAGATCCGCCTGCAATAAATCTAAATGCTCAAGCAACTTCTGGTGATGTAACTTATCAGATAAATTGTAACGGAGGAAGTAATGGAACGGCAAATGCATTTGGTACAAATGGAACAGGAGCGATCACTTATGAATGGAGTACAGGTGCGACAACCTCATCTATTTCAGGATTGAGTGCAGGAACTTACACCGTTACTGCGACTGATGAAAACGCTTGTACCACTTTTGCTACTGTTACCTTAGCCGAGCCAACAGCATTGACAACTAATATGAGTATTATTGAGGAGGTCTCTTGTATTGATGCAGAAGATGGAAGTATCCTAGGAACGCCTTCTGGTGGAGTTACTCCTTACACTCTTTTATGGAGTACTAATGATAATACTGCAAATGTATCAAATTTAGGAATTGGAACATACACAATAACTGTAACAGATGGAAATGGTTGTACAGCTGTTGATTCTATTACTTTAAATAATCCAATTCCAATCGTAATTGATTTTACTATAGACAATCAAGTGAGTTGTGCCAATGGAAATGATGGTGAAATCACCGCAAGTGCAAGTGGCGGAACTGCTGGATATTCTTATGCTTGGAGCAATTCAGATATTGGTGCAAGTATTACTGGTTTGAGTTCAGGTACTTATATAATTACTGTTACAGATAGTGAAAATTGTGCGGTAGTGGATTCTATAAGTTTAGTCAATCCAGATCCATTGACTGCTATCGTGTCTGTTACTTCTGATTTTTTTGGACAAAATTTAAGTTGTGCGGGAGCAAATGATGCAAGAGTAAAAGTTATTAATTCAGGAGGTGAATCACCTTATACTTATTTATGGGATGATACTGGCGCAACTACAATTGATAGTTTGAATGGTGTTCCAGCTGGCACTTATAATGTAACCGTAACAGATGCAAATTTATGTACTGCAACAGGAACAGTAGAAGTAATATCCCCTTCATTAGTAGTAGCAGAAGCAGGTGCAGATCAAAATGCTTGTTCTAATTTTGACGTCGATTTAGGTGCATCAGGAACTGGCGGTACTGAAAATTATACTTACCAATGGAGTACAGGAGCGACGACGGATAGTATTATCGTAAGTTCATTAGTGGATACTACTTTTTATGTAACCGTTACTGATGAAAATTCATGTGCGGCTGTTGATTCTATTTTTGTAAATATAATACCCTGTACGGAAATATGTGATAATGGTGTAGATGATGATTTTGATGGATTGATAGATTGTGATGATCCAGATTGTTTTTCATCGGCAATAGCATTTGTAAGTTCTGATTATAATGGAGAAGATATTACTTGTGTTGGTGCATCAGATGGATCAGCTACTGTTCGACCTACTGGAGGGAAATCACCTTATACTTATTTATGGAGTGATCTATTAGGTCAAACAGATACAACTGCAACTGGATTAAATGCAGGAACTTATACTATTACCATAACCGATGATAATGGATGTTCAGTTACTACAAATGTTATACTCCAAGATCCAGATGGATTATCACTTTCAGTTGTTGATTATAGTGCGACGGTAAGTTGTACAGGAGATACTGATGGCTTTATTGATATTTCTGTTTTAGGAGGAACGACACTTACTGGAACAGATTATACTTATTTGTGGAGTGTAGGAGGTCAGACTACTCAAGATATTAATGCTCCACTTGGAGCAGGAACTTATACGGTAACTGTTACAGATGTAAATAATTGTCAAGCGACGACTTCAGTTATAATTGGAGAACCTATTGTTGTTTCTTCCAGTACAACAGTTGCATCTGCTTACGGATCTAGTGCGGAAGATTTAAGTTGTGCTGGCGCAGCCGATGGATTAGTTATCGCAAGCGCAACTGGTGGAGATGGAAATTATGAGTATGATTGGAGCAATGGATCATCAAATGATTCATTAATTAATGTTGGAGCGGGTACTTATACCGTAACTATTTCTGATGGAAATGGATGTACTTCAACTGCGGAAGCTACTTTAACTGAACCACCAACTCTAACTTTGGCAAGTGCTGGAACTCCATCTACAGATTGTTCAACTGGTGATGGATCAATTACTGTTAATGCTTCTGGAAGTACAGGTGATTTGGAATATAGTATTGATAATGTGAATTGGTTTTCAACCAATACTTTTACCAATTTATCAAGTGGAACATATTCCGTATATGTAAGAAATACAGATCAAACTTGTTTCGCTGGACCAGAAACAGTTGTTATTGAAGAACCAGATGGCCCGATTATTTATAGCGTAGCTGCGATTAATCCTCAAGCGGCAGGGAGTAGTGATGGTGAAATTTTAGTGGACGCAGAAGGAGCAAGTAGTCCATTGGAATATCAAATAGTTGGAGTAAGACCTTGGCAAACGAGTTCTTATTTTCAAGGGTTGGATGAAGGGAATTATATTGTGGAAGTAAGAAATAATGGAGAGAATTGTCCAGCTCAAAGACCTGTTGCATTAATTGTTGGAGGTGGATTGTTTGGAGATTCAGGAGCGTCCTATTGTTCAGATGATTTTTCTAATGAACAAATTTCTGAAATATATTATATTCCAATTCCTGAAGATCAAGCCTTAAATTCATTAGAACAATTATATCCAAGTTCGTGTGGAGGTTCATCACTTCCAGCAAGTCCAATTCGATCTTATGTATCAATTAGTATTGTAGAAAGTGATGCATTGATTTACTACGATCATTGGGAAGATGGATTTGAAAATGATTTAGGAAATATAATACAAACGACTACAGAAATTTGGGGAGATGGTAATTTGGCAAATGGAGTTGCGCCAGGATATGGAAGTGATATTTTAACCGCAGGTGATGTAATTATCTTAGATGAAAATGTAAATACCGCTACTCGATCTGCTGTCATTGATTTTGATGGAGGTGACAAAATTGCTTCCCGAGGAAATTTAGCGATTACAAGATTAGCTTGGGCATCAGGTTCTGGAACTTTCTTAGCAGGAGCAGTTGAAATATATCCTACCGTAGCATGGGGCAGAAATTTTGTGATGCCAGTCGGAGAAGATTACTTAGTCAATGAAATGTTTGATTATGTAGGTTCAACGATTATGGCATTCGAAGATAATACTTCAATTGCTATTGATGCCGATGCCAATGGATCAGCAGAAACAACGATCACTTTAAATGAAGGAGAAAGTTATTTAATCAATGGAAGTATTAATGTAGGAGCAACAATAGATGCTGACAAACCTGTTCAAGTTCATTTATTAACTGGAGATATCTGTGCTGATTATGAGGGACGATGGATAACTTTGACTCCTCGTACCGATTGGAGTGACAGTTATTACAATCCTGTTGCTACTCAAATTGATTTAACGAATAGTGGTAGTACGACTAATGATCCAACCTATGTTCATTTACATAATCCAAATACTAATTTAATAAATGTACAATGGGAAACAGATGCAGGTGCGCAACCAAATATAAATGTACCAGCAGGGACAAGTGTATGGGTTCAAGTTCCTGATGGAACAGGTTCTCATTTTTATACCAATAGTGGTGTAGCATTTTATGCTATTGCAACGATAGGGTCAGATGGAGTAACCTTAATGCATGACTGGGGATTTGGATTAATTCCAGAAACTCAGTTGACTCCACAAATTACCATGGTCGGTTTTGCTCCAGGGCAAGATCCAACTTACACAGGTACAAGTACTAGTAATACTGCACCTGTTTGGTTGACTGGAAATTATCCAACGGGAAGTTCTTTTTCTGGAAATATTACTGTTTGCGTAGATTACAATGGAGATGGTGGTGGATTTTTGGATGCAAATGGAGTAGCCTATGATGTGAGTTATTTATTAAATCCATTAGGTCAATTAAAAATTACAGATCCAGATGGCGACCAAACTGGTATGAGAATTTGGGTTTGTGATAATAGTGATGCATTTGTCGCTGGAGCCTGGGGACAAGATCCAGCAGTATCAACAGGTTCAGGTTTAGAGGAAATTGATTTAGGAACAGGCTTGCCAAATGGAATACCTTTCAATACCAACGAATGTGTTGATTTGACTTATGAATTAAATAATGATGGATTATTCGATTTATGTGAAGAAGTATCTTATACTATTTCCATTCAAAATTCAGGAGCATTACCTTTTCCTGCCAATAGTATTTTAATTATAGATACTCTTGCTGCGGAACTAGATTATATAGATAATTCAACAATTGTATATGTCAACGGAATTCCAACTGCTTGGTCTGATGATGTTGCACCGCCTGCAGGTACGACGTTCGTATTTGATGAAGGAGGAACTTATTATCCAAATGTTATTTTGCCAGGTGATTCCATAGAAATTATTTTTACGGCAAGTATTAATGCTCAACCTCCAGGAGATGGAATCATCAGTAACCCAGTCATTGTTTTTGATGGGAAAAAACAAACAAAAACCAACGTGGATTTTTACGTAGAAGATCCTGTTTTACCCGTACTATTAAATGTACCAGCAGATGTAACCGTAAGTTGTGATAGCATTCCAACTACTCCTGCGCTTGATACAGCGAATTGTAATTTGACCACCATTCCTTATCCAGCGGCACAACCTTCTGGCACAACTGCCATGAATGGACAAAACTTAAATACAAATGGAGTGACGACATCATACTCTATTATCACAGGTGGGATTATTGAAGATTTCAATATGACTGATGGACAATATCCTCGCTCTGCCAATCAAAATCAACCTTGTGGAGCATCGACCAAAGCAATCAGTTTGACGCAAGAACAAGAAGCTAGTAATTCAGTTTACAGGTCAGGAGATTCAACGGTCATTCAAATTGAATTTTCTCAAGAAGTAGAAGATTTATCCTTTGGATTATTGGACTTTGATGAAGGCGTTTGGTTTGTAGATGGAGCGACTGTTCGAGTATATGATGTGGCAAATAATGAAATAAATTATGATTGTTCGCAATTAACAATTGGTAGAAATGTCACTATGGAAGGAACAAATCACTTCCATGCTTTAGATAATTCAGATGGATATGTTGATTTAGCAGATACGGATAGCGTTGGTGATGTTCGATTTAATTTTTATGATATTCCAGTAAAACGGATAGAGATTGTTTTGGAAAATGATTGGAACTCAGGAAGTACAAGTACAGGAACTTCTGCTACTTCTTTTTCAGATTATTTTACAGTAAATTCAGGAGCAGGTCACGGAATTGGAATAAGTGAAATGTGCTTTTGTGTACCGGGAACAATAGCTGAAGGAGGCACCATTATTCCTGCGGACGATTGTAGAGATGTAGTAGATATTGAATATACTGAAACTACTGCGATTCTATCTTGCGCCAATAACTATACGATTACTCGAACTTGGACAGCGACAGATGGTTGTGGACAAAGCACCGTTTACACGCAAGAAATAACAGTCGAAGATAACGATGCACCAACTATAACAGGAGTGCCTGTCGATGTAACGGTAACACCTTCGACTATCCCAACTGTTCCTACTGTTACTGTTTCAGATAATTGTGATTCATCGCCGATTATTACTTATTCAGTTGATTCAATACCAAGTGGATGTCAATATATCATTCAGCGAATTTGGCAATCTGAAGATAACTGTTCTAATATATTAAGAGATACTCAAAACATTACGGTTGATGTTTCTTTGACTGCCAATGCCAATGTAACTTCTAATTATAATACGCAACAAATTAGTTGCAATGGAGCAAATGATGGAGAAGCTGCGGTAGTTGTTTCAGGAGATTATTATCCATTTATTTATCAATGGAGTAATGCAGATGCTGATTCTATTTTAAATGGAGTAGGAGCAGGTACGTACACCGTTACTGTTACCAACTCCGTTGGATGTACTACCTCAGCAAGCGTAATTATCTCTGAACCAAATCCAATCGTATTGACTCCAAAAGCAGATACCACAATGTGTGCAGGGGAAGCTTTCGAACTAACTGCGACAGCAATTGGTGGAAATGGCTCTTACCAATATGCTTGGGATAATGGATTAGGAAGTGGTCAAAGTCATACGGTGAATCCTTTGGTAACTACGACATATGTTGTTACCGTTATTGATTTGAATAATTGTTCTACCACAGGCCAGCTAATAGTAACTATCGTAAATTGTGCAGAAGATTGTACTGATGGAATTGATAATGATGGAGATGGATTGACAGATTGTGATGATCCTGATTGTGCTCCAATTGCCAACAATGCTACTTTAACTACTTGCGATAATTCCAACATGGCAGGTTCTGGAACATTTCTTTTACATGATGCTAACTCAACTGTTTCGTCAGAATCGGGAGTGATGATTTCTTATCATTCAACATTATTGGATGCTCAAAATGGAACGAATATTTTGATAAGTCCATACACAAGTGCCGATGCAATAGTTTACTCAAGAGTAGAAAGAGTATCGACTGGATGTTTTTCTACTTCAGAAATTACACTCGATGTAGGAGCAAAATGTACAGAGAATTGTAATAATGGACTCGATGATGATGGTGATGGATTGATAGATTGTGATGATCCTGATTGTCCATGTTGTAAAGCTTATGCGCCGACCTTGAATGGGGTGAGTAAAAAAGATCCATAAGTTTTTTCTGAAATAGATTTTATTCTAAATGAAATTGTATGGGCGACCGTAAAACGTCTAACGTCAAATGATTAAGTTTAATATATAAATGATAAACCCACTTTAAATTGCTTTAAAGTGGGTTTGTTTTTGGAAAATGTATGGTATAATTATTGACTTAAAGTTTATTTGAAGAAGTTCTTTTTATCACCAATATTTTACTGATTATCACTTTATTTTTGATAAAAATAACTCAAAACTCTTTCTCCTAACAATAGGAATATAATCAAATTAATATGTAAAACACTCATTAGTAATTTTTTACAGGTGTTTTGCTTAGTATTAGGTAGCTATTTTAAAAATATGAACATCTTTTTTTTTAAAAAAATAAACTCAAATTTCACTTCTTTTCAATTAGTAAAATTACTAGTTGTAACCAACCTTTTTCTATTTCTAATTACAGGTTTTAAATATGCAGAAACAGGAATAACTTCAC
>Ga0114957_1001327_pt1 | contig 27525 bp, 22 predicted proteins | sample BantaG_FD_87175 | JGI IMG/M metagenome (GOLD analysis project Ga0114957, IMG submission 87175) | Marine algal microbial communities from Bantry Bay, Ireland - BantryBay_4 metaG | ecosystem: Host-associated > Algae > Red algae > Unclassified | place: Bantry Bay, Ireland | collected 2014-11-21
GTAAAGTTATTATTGAACTATGCCTTAGAGACAAAAAATGGTGTTAAGGCTCCAAGCGTTAACACCGCTACTGGGATCAAATCTCCTTCCTCAAAACCTCCAACGGCGGCTTAGTCAAAACTTCTCGACTATTCAATAATCCAATCAATACCGTCAAACCAGTAATACTCAAAAACAACCAGAGTGGCGGCAACAAGTTAGGCGTAAACGGAATTTCAAAAAGAAAAGTCGCTAACAAATAGCTACCAACAAATGCCAAACTAATGCCAGTCAAAGTTGCCAATGCACCTAACATAAAATATTCCAATGAATTAATCATCAAAATCTGCCGACTCTTTGCTCCCAAAGTTCGAAGTAAAACACTCTCCTGTATTCGTTGATATTTACTCAAAACAACCGAACTAATCAAAACTAAAATTCCAGTCAAAATACTAAACAATGCCATAAATCGAATCACAAAAGAAACCTTCCCAATAATTTCATCCACCGCTTTGAGTACTTGAGAAAAATCTCCAGACAAAACACTTGGGTATCTTTTGACCAATTCTTTTTGAAAATTAGCGGACTGCTGAGGGCTGTCTGCTCGGGAAAGTAAAAAATAAAGTTGCGGTGCTTTTTCCAAAACACCATCAGGAAATAAAACAAAAAATCGAGGTTGAGTATTTGCCAATTCCATTCGATTTCGAATACTTCCAATATAAGTTTCAATCAGCGCACCTTGCACATTCCAAACTATTTTAGTTCCGATTTTTGCATTCGCACCTTCCGCAAACCTTTGCGAGATTGAGATAAAAGTGGAATCATTTTTAGGTTGATCGCCATGCCATTTTCCTTTAATAATTTCCTCACTTTCATTTAAAGTATCTCGATAACTCACTCGATATTCTCGACGATACACCCAACGACTAATCTCACTTGTCGTATCTTTCATGCGTTCGGCCTTGCCAAGATCGTCGATAGATTCTAAGCGCATGGTGACGATTGGAATATTTTGTAGCACAGGAAGCTTATACAATTTTGCTAAGTCAGCAATTGCATCTTTATCTTTACTTTGAATATTATAAACCAACATATTTGGTTGATCGTTTCCGCTCGTGATATCCAATCGTTGCAGCAGAAGATCTTGCGTAAAAAACAAAATGGAAATAAAAGTAGTCCCCAATCCAATCGAAACGATCAATGTAAGTGTCTGATTATTAGGTCGATATAAATTGGCAATACTTTGTCGCCAAACAAAGCTCCAATTTGTTGGGAAAAATTTCCGTACCATCCAAACAGCTAATTTTGCAATTCCTGCTAACAATAAAAAACCAAACCCAATTCCAATTGGAAAAAAAATGGCCTCTTTTCCACCACCTGTTTGGATGAAAGTAAAAGCTGTGATGAAAACAAAAATCAACACATAAACCAACCATCGCAAAGGGTCGATTCCCGCAGTATCATCTTCGTAAGATGCACGCAAACTTCGCAAAGGAGAAATTCTTCGAATACTCAATAAGGGCAACAATGCGAACAAAACAGCAATACTCAAACCAGTCAAAACCCCTTGTCCAATTGCAGTAAAAGAAATACTCGAACTAATATTTTCTAAAGGCAAAAAATCTTTTAAAACGGCTGGCAACAAAACCTGAATGCCACTTCCCAATAATGCTCCTAACAATGATCCTACAAATCCCATCGCAACGATTTGCAAAAGGTAAATTAAAAATGCTTGTCCACCACTCGCACCCAAACATCGCAAAATCGAAACCGTCGAAATTTTATCTTTGATATAAATATGTACCGCACTCGCCACTCCGATGCAACCCAAAAGCAAAGCAATAAATCCGACCAAATTCAAAAACACATTGACTGTATCGAATGCTTCGCTAATATTTTCTTTTCTACTGGCAACTGATTCTGATCTTGCACTTGCCGTTCGAAGACGAGGTCTCAACTCTTCTCGGAAAGCTTCAATATTAAAGTTTTTGTCAAATAAAAAATACGTTTGATAATCGACTCGACTCCCAATTTGAATTAATTGAGTTGCCTCGATATAATCCATTGGGATGAAAATCGAGGGCGTAACAGAAGAAGTAATTCCTGCTGACCCAGGCGCACTATTCAGTTGTCCTGCAATTTCAAAAACTATTTCACCTACTTTAATTGAATCACCAACGGACATATTGAATTGCAAAAGCATTGATTTGTCCACCAATGCCTTTTTCCCATTTTTAAATTCTTGAGCAGCCTCAGCAGGTGTGGTATTTAATTTTCCATAAAAAGGAAAACCACCTTCCAAACCATTGATCATTGACAATCGAGTGTCTCCTGTTTTTGGAAAAGAAGCCATCGAAACAAATTGAAGCATGTTAGATTGCTTGATACTTTTTTCTTCCAATTCGATACTCAACGAATCTGGAAGTTGTTGATTACTTTCTATTTTTAGATCTGCTCCAAGCAAAGTTTGTGCTTGTGCATCAATGTCAGCTTGGAGATTTTCGCCAAAAGAATTGATCGCCACCAATGCAGCAATTCCAATTACAATAGAAGAAATAAATAAAAGTAGTCGGGAAAGATTGCGACGACTATCTCGCCACGCCATTTTGACTAACCAAGAAAAAGAAGGTTTGGACATATTTTTTGATTGACTGAATATTCTGTTGATTATAGTTATTTTTGCCACTGACTTGGACTGACTTTTTTATGACTTTCCCATAGTGTATTAAAAAATAATATCTAAAAAGAGAAGTCATAAAAAGTCATAAAAAAGTCAGTCCAAGTCAGTGGCAAAAAATTACACTCCAATTTAAACATCAAAAATATGAATCGGTTTTCGTTTACCATCATTTTATTAAGTCTTTTTCTACCAAACGTTTTTTCTCAAAGATTAAATGATGCAATCCAAGTATTTGCCAATGATGCTAATTTCAAATATGGTGGAATTAGTGTGAGTATTGTTGATGTCGAGAGTGGAAAATTGCTCGCAGGAAATAATTCAAATTTAGGATTGACACCTGCATCTTCGCTCAAAGTAATAACCACAGCAGCAGCACTTCATTATTTGGGGGACAATTTTCGCTTCAAAACTGAACTGCAATATGATGGCGCAATTGATGGAAGTGGTACGTTGAATGGCAATCTTTTTATCAAAGGATTTGGTGATCCAACTTTAGGTTCGCCTCATTTTAACAAAGCAGAAAAATTGGATGTGGTCATGCAAAAATTTGTCAAAGCGATTCAAGCTGCTGGTATCAAAAAAATAAATGGTCAGATCATTGGTGATGCTTCTTTTTTCGAATCAGAAGTAGTTGGTGCAAAATGGTTGTGGGAAGATTTGGGAAACTATTATGGTGCTGGAATGCATGGATTGAACATTCAAGAGAATTTATATTTTATTGATTTTCAGCAAGTAGGAAAAGTAGGGGAGACGCCACCGATTGTTGCGACTCGACCTTCCGTTCCAAATTTATTATTGCTCAATGAGGTGAAATCTGATGTAAAAGGAAGTGGAGATAATTCTTTTGTTTTTGGCGCACCGTATGCTTATACTCGATATGTGCGAGGAACGATTCCAGTTGGAAATAAGAAATTTACGATCAAAGGTTCGATTCCAGATCCGCCGTTTTTTGCGGCACATTACTTGGCTGATTTTTTGGAAAAAAACGAAATTGAAACCGCTAAGTTGACTGCATCTTATTTTGATTTAAAAAGAGAAAATAAAATTACTGATGCAAAACGAAATGTCATTTATACTTACGAATCTCCAAACCTTCGAGACATCGTGGAAAAAACAAATATGAAAAGTGTTAATTTATATTGCGAAGCAATGCTCAGAATGATTGGAAAAAAGGTGAATGGAAAAGGAACACCCGAAGGAGGTTTGGAAGCAGTTTATGATTTTTTAGAAAAAAAAGGAATGAATACAGATGGTTTCTTTTTGTTGGATGGAAGTGGATTATCTCCGATGAATTCTGCAACGACTTTTCAGATGGCGAGTGCGATTCGAATTTTTCTCAATGATGATAAAATTTCAGATTCGTTCAAGAACTCTATGCCTGTTTCAGCCAAGTCAGGTTCGATGAGATATATGTTGAAAGGAACTTCTGCAGCAGGAAATGTATTTGCAAAAAGTGGTGGTATGGAACGCGTGAGATCCTACACCGGTTTTATCAAAACAAAAAAAGGGAAGCTCGTTAGCTTCTCAATGATTGCGAATAATTTTACTTGCAAAAGTTCTCAAGTGAGAAAAAAAATGGAGAAGTTGATGTTAGCGATTTATGAAAATTAACAACTGGATAATTTATTTAACAAAAAAATAATTCACCAACTCAACCAACAACACCTAACGTTTTTTACCTTTACGAAAACAAAATTTGAATGAAATTAATCTATACTATCCTATTCGCTTTTGCTATGATTTTGATCTCATGTAATGAGGAAGGATTAAATAGTGGAACAAATTCTAAGCTTCCCATCCAACATGATTATGGTTCTGATGGATATTCTAAATTAGATGATGCGATCAAAAAGAGTGAAAACCCAGATCGAAATAATTGGCAAAAACCTAGAAAAGTTATTGAACGATTAGGTGTCCTGACCAACAAAGTGGTTGCGGATATTGGGGCAGGTTCTGGTTATTTTTCATTTCAAATATTACCTAATGCAAAGAAAGTTATAGCGATTGATATTGATAATAATGCATTAGCTCAAATTGATACTTTAGCCAAAAAACTTCCTGCTGATTTACAAGCGAAATTAGAAACGCGATTAGTTGGATATGACGATCCTAAATTGGAAGACGAAGAAGTAGATATTGTTTTTTTATCCAATACATATTCTTATATCGAAAATAAAATAGATTATTTGAAAACAGTATATAAAGGTGTAAAACCCAAAGGACGAATTTATATTGTTGATTTCAAAATGAAAATTTTACCTCAAATTTTTCCAAAAGCAGCAGAACGAGTTCCGCTTTTTGAAGTGGAAAAACATTTGGAGGAAGCAGGTTTTAAACATATTTTTTCTGATGATAAAACATTGGATTATCAATACATTGTGATTGCGGAGAAGTAGTGATATGGTTAACACCTCCCAAGTAGTCGTCTGCTTTAGCAGACCTAGAATTTTTTTCAACCATTATTTTATTTTTTTCAGGTCAGCCAAAGCAGACCGCTACGTGATGAGTGTTATAAAAAAAGGTGAATCACTCTAGAGCAACTCACCTTTTATGTGTATAGTTTATAGTATGGTTAAATGATTAGCTAATCATTTCTTTTACATTTTTTAAAATTAACTTCTCCCGTTCTGGGCCAGTCGAAATCATCGTCACAGGAACTTCTAGGTCTTTTTCCAAGCTGTGAATATAATCTTTTGCAGTTGCTGGCAAATCTTCAAACTCTGTGATTCCTTCCAATGATTTTTGCCATCCTGGGTGACTTTGGTAAAGTGGCACTACTTTGATATTGTTGATATCGTAAGGCAATTGGTCATGTACACCACCATTATATTGGTATTGAGTACATGCTTGTAGTGATTCAAAATTATTCAATATATCAATTTTGGTAACGACTAATTGAGTCACTCCATTGAGCATGATCGTGTATTTCAATTGAGGTAAATCAATCCAACCACATCGTCGAGGACGACCAGTCGTTGCACCAAATTCACCACCTTCAGATCGAAGAAATTCACCAATTTTATTATCCAATTCTGTTGGGAACGGACCACTTCCCACTCGTGTACAATATGCTTTAGTAATTCCAATCACTTCTCCAATCTTAGAAGGCGCAATTCCTAAACCATTACATACACCTGCCGAAATAGTATTGGAAGAAGTCACAAATGGATAAGTTCCAAAATCAATATCCAACATCGAACCTTGCGCACCTTCTGCTAAAATCTTTTTTCCATCTTTCAATGCTTGATTGATATAGTACTCTCCATCCACATGTTTAAGTGATTTCAAGGTTTCCAAACAATCAAACCATTTCTTTTCTTCCGCCTCTAAATCAAAATCAACGGCTGGGTAAATTTTAACTAATTTCAAATGTTTTTTACGTAAAGCTTTGTATCGTTCCTTGAAATTATTCAAATGAATATCACCTACTCGAATTCCGTTTCGACCAGTTTTATCCATATAAGTTGGACCAATACCTTTTAAAGTAGAACCGATTTTTGCTTTTCCTTTGGCAGCTTCAGAAGCCGCATCCATCAACCGATGAGTTGGCAAAATCAAATGTGCCTTACGAGCAACAAGCAATCGATCTTTGTAATCCACCTTGGCATCTTCCAAGTTTTGAATTTCTTTTTTCAAAGTAATTGGATCAATCACCACTCCGTTGCCAATGACATTGAGCAAGTTGTCTCTGAAAATTCCAGAAGGAATGGTGTGCAATACGAATTTTTTTCCATCAAATTTCAAAGTATGTCCTGCATTTGGACCACCTTGGAATCGAGCAACGATATCATAATTGTTAGCCAGGTAATCTACAATTTTACCTTTGCCTTCGTCGCCCCATTGGAGACCTAAAAGTACGTCAACTTTCATAATTAAGTTATTTGACCAAAAACCAAAAACCTAACAAATCTTATACGATTGTTAGGTTTTTAATTATTGAAGAATAATTAAAGTCAAAGATACAAACTTATTTATTGGAGAGGAATCTTTTATTGAAAATTGATAGAAATGTGGAAAAGTTTTTTTGTAAACCAAAAAAGGTGAGTCTCCAAAAGAAACTCACCTTTTTTATAAATACTTAAATTCCTCAAACTCACTCTTCCAAATTTTTCATCGCTTCGTCCACCGAAGGAGATAATTGAAAAAATGATTTAAGTTTAGTCACTTCGAGGAGTTTGATAATATTGTCAGAAGCATTTGCTACTGCTAAATTGCCTCCTGAGTTTTGAGATTTTTTCATCATAAAAATCAAGAAGTTCAAACCAACACTATTCATAATATCCATTAAAGAAAGGTCGAGTACAAATTTAGTCCATCCTTGACTAATTTGATTTTCAACCTCTTGCATGATGGATTTATTATCGTATTCGTTGAGAAGACTGTGTACTTGGAGGATCTGAATTTGATCGTTGTGTGGTAAAAATGAATGTGTCATGGGTATTATGTTTTAAAGTTGTTTTGGTTTAACTAAATTTTCGATAAAAAAGTTACTTCAAATCATCTTCTTTATGAAAAAAATTAAATGGTTTAAATCAGAGGATAAAATAATATTATTCCTCTACCTTCTGTGTTCGAGGACAAGCTCCGTCACAATTACCATAAAGATTCAACGAATGATCAACCACTTTAAATTTTAAAATATCGCCCATCATATTTTTGATCTGTTGAATTCTAGGATCGCAAAACTCTAGCACCTTTCCACAATCAACGCAGATCAAATGATCGTGTTGTTTGTAACCATGAGATTTCTCGTATTGTGCTAAATTTTTACCAAACTGATGCTTCTTCACTAAATCACAACTCACCAAAAGTTCCAACGTATTATAAACTGTCGCACGACTCACTCGATAGTTTTGATTCTTCATGTGAATATATAATGCTTCCGCATCGAAGTGATCATTCCGTTTGTAAATCTCTTCCAGGATAGCAAATCGTTCAGGCGTTTTCCTAAAGCTATTGCCTTCCAAGTGTTTGGAAAAAATATTCAGTACCTCTTGAATTACCGCATCATCTACTTTTGGCGTATCCATTTTTTTATTAAATTTTTATTAATGTAAAGATACTAAAGAAACAACAAATAGTCAGAAGAAGTTTAGGAACAAATAATGGTGAGTCACACGTGGTGGTCTGCTTCAGCTGACCTGGAAAAAAGAACGCAGCGATTTTTTTTCAACTAAGGGCAAGAGTGTTACGATTAAAAATAACTCGAGGCATTTTCATTTATAACCCATTTTTCCTGTTTTTTATAAATGTTATCTTATTTGTTTTTTTACGAAAAAATTCGCTGCGCTCTTTTTTCCAGGTCAGCTAAAGCAGACCACCACGTGCTATCCAAAATATTTTATATCCGAATAACTCATCCAAACCAATTTTCCCAAACTCAATCCCACAAACATGAATAACCACAAAGCTGGAAATCCACCCAAATTCGACAACTGTTTCACTCCATCAATTCCAGTCGAAGAAACCATCACAAATGAAATTCCTCCAATCAAAACGCCCCAAATGATTTTAGTCGGCAAAGGTGATTCTGGATTCTCAGGCGAAATGCCATGATTAGAAATATTACTCATCGCAGTCGTATTGGAATCTGCTGCGGTCACAAATGATAAAAAAGTAACGAAGAGAAAAACGATACTCACAAAACTTTCCCAAGGCAGATATTTAAGCAAACCAAAAATAACTCCTTGCACTCCTTGCTCTGCCATAATTTGATTGAGGGGAAAAATTGTTCCCTCTGCCAAATCAATCGACATCGTTGTTCCACTCAAAATTATCATCCAAACCATACTGAACAAGGAAGGAAAAATTAAATTGAAATGAATAAATGTTCGCACTCGATAACCCACCGAAAGGAATCCTAAAAACAAAGTGCTGATCGGTGCCCACGCCATCCAATTGGCAAAGTAAAAAGCCGTCCAACTATTCCGCCAAGTATCGTCCAATTCATTTCCCAAACTCAAACTTCTGGGAACAAAATTGATGATATAATCTTGAATTCCATTCCAACCAAAAGTCAACATTTCCATCGTTGGCCCAGTTAAAAAAATAAAGATGGCAAGTCCAAAAAATATTTTAATATTGATGTCTGACAAAAATTTAATTCCTTTTTGCAAACCTGAGATGGAGGAGAAAACAAATGAAACCACAATCAGTAATCCAATCATTCCAAGTAACAATTTCGTTTGTGCCATTCCAAAAATAGCATTCATTCCTCCCGAAAGTGTCAACATTCCCGTTCCCAAACTTGCAGCCATTCCAGCTACTAAACTGAATAAACATATCGCATCAATTCCATGAGCTAAATTTCCTGTGACTGATTTTTGTCGCAAGGGAAAAAATAAAGCACCCAAACTAAACCGTTGTTTGAAATTGTAAAAACACAAAGCAAAAAGTAATCCTCCAACTGTATAAATTCCATATGGCGAAAATGTCCAATGCATAAACATCGTGGACATGGCAAAATTTTGCGCACCTTTCGAAGCCGCTTCCACGCCTAATCCAAGTGGCGGTTGGTGCAGATGAGTCAAAGGTTCGGCTGCTCCCCAAAATAAAATTCCCGTTGCAATCGTCGTACAAATTGTAATCGAAAACCATTTCCATTTGCTTAAAATCGGTTTTGCATTTTCGCCACCGATTTTTACATTTCCCAAGGGCGAAAAATAAACGATTACCAATAAAATAAGAAAAGCAAAAGTGCTCCATGAAAATAAAATCCCAAAATTATCAAGAATCCAATTATTGGCGGCAGTAGTTTTTTTGAGAAATAATTTTTGATCTAAAAGACTAAAAAGCAAGGAGAGTAAAACTAAACAGAAAGGAATCCAAAAGACTTTATGATTGAGGTTTTTCATAGAGCTAAAATAAGAAAAAAAGATGGAACGCTGATTGGGCGGATCGAGCAGATTTGCGCAGATTTTTTCCCAGCATATTGTAATCGTCAAATCCGCTAACATCCGCTTGATCCGCCCAATCAGCGTTCTATCGCATTATAATATTTTCAAAAAAATTAACTTAAGAAGCATCAATTTCTACGGAAGCTTCTTCTGGTTTTCGAGCATCTTGAATATAAAACAATATCAAAAATCCCATCCCAACCATAATCGAAACATCCGCCATATTAAAAACGCCTGTCCTAAAAATACCTCCCAAATCAATGAATAAAAAATCAGTCACCGAACCAAATTTGATGCGATCATACATATTTCCAATTCCTCCTCCGATGACAAAACTCCAACCGATCAGAGCGACCTTTGGTATTTTTGCTTGAGAAAAAAGATAAAACAAAACACCAACTAACATCAGCAAAGGCAATCCAAGCAACAATATTTTTCTAAGCATCGGCGAGAAATCACTTCCAAAGCTCAAAAATGCGCCATCATTTTCGACATTCATCAAAAGGAAATTTTGATTGATGATTTCGATACGATCTCCTGGTTCGACAGATTCTCGAACTACTTTTTTTGAAATTTGATCGCAACCGATATTGGCGATGACGATAAGAATTATGATAATATTGCGAAGGGATTTATTTTTAAACATGAGTTTGATTTTTTGCAAATTTAAGAATGATTTCGTCGTATTACGACTCTTCGAGTCGTTTTTCGTTTGACGATTTTCCAAGTCGGTTAATAATTTTCGATTCGGAGAATCGTTAGACGGTAGCCAACTTGAAAAATCGTTTTACATTTCAAAAATGGCATCTCGCCTAAAACTTCCATGTTCTCCTAATCCAATATATCCTAACTGATTTGTCAATAATTGAGTTCCACCAATTTTAAAATCAGGCATATTTCGATGGCTGTGTCCATAAATCCAAAAGTCAATCGACAAGTCTTCGATCCATTTTGTTAAGTCTGTGCAAAATCCTTCATTCAATAAGCTTCCTTGAAATTCTGCTGCGTTGCATTTTTCGCTAGGAAGATGATGCGTCATGACTACACATTTGTCAACGGTTCTTTGAGCAATTGCGTTGGTCAAAAATTCTAAACTCGCTTGGTGTAATTCATTATAATGTGCAATCGAAAATGGCTTCCCGTCAAATTTTATTAATCTGAAATCATACATTCCTTTGTAAACTGTCGCAATGTGTTTTTCCACTTTTGACCAAAGAGTCGAAAAAATAAATTGCACACCTTTATATGTTATCGAATGATTGTGGAGCAAAGTGACATTTGGACGGACTTCGATTCGGAGTTGGTTTTTGGTTTGAGCGACATCGAATTTTCCATAATATTCATGATTGCCGGGAATCAAATATACTTGCTCAAACTTATCTGACAACTCATCAAAAATCCATGGATCAGTAAATTGATTGCCCAAATGATAAGTGTCTCCTGCGACGAGAAGTATCTCTCCTTTTGGGATGATTGGATTTTCTTTGAGCCATTTTCGGTTTTGTGGGAACTCGAAATGGAGATCGGAGAGGTATTGTATTTTCATATTGTAAAGTTATTTTTTTAGTCAAGCCACCATTCAAAAAAATCACCGAAAATTAAAAAAGTGCTAATTAGAATTGCAGAAATTCCAAACATCAAGATTTTGTTTTTATCATATTTTTTTTTCGTAATTATAAATGCAATTAGTGAAGCGAGCCAAAAAAAGAAAATAATAAATATACTATTTAAAGAATGACCAACTAGGTTGTAATGTTTAGACCATCCTAGATTTCCAGGGTCAGGGTTATCGAAAGAAGGAACCCAACCTAAATGAATAGTTGCTCTAATCCAATAGGATAAACATACAATATTTGCAATCCAAACAAGTGATGATAGAATAATAAAAATGAATTTTATGAACTTAGAAAAAGGTTTTTTGTCAACAGGTTTTCTAAATGATTCACAATTATGGTCTAAAATGTTTTCTTTTTCCATTAGTTGTTCTAATGTTTAAATACTTGATTATCAAGGAGTTATTTTTTATTAAAAGTTTACAAACGGCTACAATCGGCACTACTCATTTAAAAAACGACTATCGCTTGCACCTCCCCCTATCTTTGTATTATCAATCATTCAAATATTGTGTTACACGTTTTAGGTGCGGCGAAAGTGTCGCGCTCTTTTTGATAAAACTTAACCACAGACTTACGCTGACTTAACTGACTTCCCCAAAATGGAAGACAGTAATATACAAAATGGGAAAGTCAGTTAAGTCAGTATAAGTCTGTGGCAAAAAACATACATACATGGAAAATACAAATATTTTTTCAACCAAAGGCTTCCTAAAAACAGCCAACGATTTTTTTAAATACTTCGTAATTTACTTTAAAACGTACACGAAACAAGCGAAGCAATTTTTCCAAAAACCTGTGAAAGAAAGAGGTGTAGGGAAAAATAACGATCTGAAAATTACAGCAAACAACATTTCAAAGAAGGAGAATTTTAATTCATTTAACAAATCTAAAAAAAATAACAATATGAGTAATCTAAGAAACAATGTTCAATTGATTGGACGATTAGGAAAAACCCCAGAGGTCAAACAATTAGATAGTGGCAGATTTGTCGCTAACGTTTCTATCGCTACCAATGACATTTATAAAAATGCAAAAGGCGAAAAAGTAATCGAAACGCAATGGCACAATTTAGTGGCGTGGGGAAAAAATGCAGAGAACTTTCAAAAGATTTTAAACAAAGGTGACGAGGTAGCGATTCAAGGAAAATTGACGCATCGTTCGTATGAAGATAAAGATGGCATCACTCGCTACGTGACAGAAATTGTGGTGAATGAATTTGTCAAATTATCAAATAAAAGTCAGTTGGCGAACGTCGCATAGTATCATTGACTGGCTTCCAGCCAGCCGATGATTTTGGAAAATAACAACAAGAATTTCTTTTTAGTAATCCATAGCTATTCTTTGAGTGGGTGCAGTTCGAGAGGACTGTGCCTATTTTTTTTGCCACAGATTAGGCTGATTTTTTATGATTAATATGATTCTCGTTTTGCTTGCTTGATTATAACTCTTTTTGTTTTTTATAAAAAAATATTACGTTTGGGGGAACATCTATAGAGACACATAAAAAATCAGCCCAAGTCTGTGGCAAAAAAAAACTACTGTTTCACCACCTTCCCAATCCGTTGAGTATTTTCCCCAACAAATTTCACAAAATAAATTCCACTCATCCAATTGTCTGTATTCAACTGATTAGCACCTTCGGTAATTTTTTGTTGAAAAAGAATCCGTCCAGCCAAATCACTCACTACTAAATTTCCATTTTCAGGTACTTCAAAATTAAGTTGTTCTGCAAATGGATTTGGAGTAATTTCCAAAGGATCAATTTTCAAATCATTCGTCGCATCGGTGAAACCTTGGAAGCGCGCGGAAAATTCTTGATAATAAATATTTGCCAACCTATGATCGTAAATCAATAACGTATTTTCATCATGAATCGAGTTCGCCGAAGCACTCCAATTATGTGAACCAGTAATCAAGAGTGGCGTTGCACTTCCTTGTGCATAATCGACAATCGCATATTTATGATGCAAGGTGGGACCATCAGGCCATTGCGAACCATCGGCATTTTGATAGTCTTGCACATCGATATTATTGTCCAATAAAAAATTATATTCACTTCCGTTGACTTCTACATAGTCGATAATTCCTTGAGTTGTGACACCTCGGTCGAAAGCATTTTTCACGGCGCTCCCCAAAGAATTTTCTGTAAAAACTAGCAACGCAAAAGCTAACTCACTTTCTGCTGCGTCGATCGCTTCGACAATTCTTTGAGCAGTTCCATCGGTAGGAGAAAAATACAACTCTACAGGTATATTATTGATGGAAAAATGATGAGGCGTATTATTCGATTTTTCATTTCCAAACTTCGAATTGGTCAAGTCAAATTGCGCTCCATCGCTTCCCCACATTTCTTGAAATTCCAAAGTGTACGCTCTTGCCAAGGACTGATCTTGAATTGTAATTACATTGTTATAATCCCAACCTAAATTGTTGATGGTATGATTCATTGAACCAGTTAAGACCCAGGCATTATCCACATCTTCCCGATCAATGATGAAGAATTTGTCATGCATAATTCCAGTTGCATTTCCTTCGAGGTAAGAAATATTGGTATTCAATCCATCAAAAAGTTCATTGGTTCCCATGTCATCCGAAATCACTCGAACTGTAACGCCTCGATCATCAGCTGCATTAATTGCATCTATAATTGCCTGATTTTCAGCCTCATACATCGTGATGTCCAATGATTGTTGCGCCAAGTCGATATAACTAATTATGGTATCAATGATGTTCGGCGTGTAAATTGCCAACTCATCAGTTGCTACCGAATGATCGACCGAATGATTAAAATAAGCATTCATTTTTCCAGAACTATTCGAAGCAGTTGCCATTACTAAAATTTCCGAAGGAGTAACTTCTGCACCATCTTCCGAAAAAGGTTTAACGTAATATATGCTTGCAGGAGAAAGATTTTCAAGTAGGATTTGGTGAGAAGTATTCGCAGCCAAATTTTCCAAAGTACCCAATTCCAACGCATCTGTTAAACCGTAAGAAAGTTTGGTATTGGCAGGAATATTAGTTTCCCAATTTATTGTAAGACTATTGTTAGTAATATTACTTTCCTTTGGCTGAATGGTAAAATAAAGTGGAATCTGAATCTCTACATCATCCATCGAGCGAGGCTCAATTTTGTAAGCACTAAAAGAATAAGTCAAGATACCAGTCACCCCATAATCGATATTCAAATCAGGTGAAAAAAGAAACATTAAATCATCCACCGCAAGTGCGCCACTTCCATCATTCACTTGCCATTCTCCAAATCCAAGATCGGTATTTGTGCAAGTTGCATTTTGTACGCTGACTAACATTCCTTCGTAATCTTCATTACTCGCATCGCCAGTCGATAGCAAAATTGGATTTGGAAGAGTATTGTTAGAAGAGTTAATTGTGAAGCTGGTTACATCCACAATTTCGGTCAATTCAAAATATTCTGTCACCGTTCCAGCCAAGGTAACTTCATCTCCAACGGCAGGAGAATTGGTTTGTTCGTAAACATAAATGCCACTTCTCAAGGCTGTTCCATCTTGAATAAAATAACCTTGTGGAGCGACAGCTGTGACAATTCCAGTAGTCGTTACCGATTGTCCATCGTAAGGCGAAGCATCACCAGTTCCTTGTATCTCAGCAATCGTTTGTGCATTTAAGAAAATAGAAAAGAGTAATAAGAAAGTTGGGAGTAGAATTTTTTTCATAATTTTTTTTTGCAAAGATAGTCAGAAATGAATCTTTATAGAAAAAGGAAAGGATGATTTTAGAAAGACGTTTCGTTTTTTTAACATTTAAAAAAATCAAAATACGTTCAATCGTTTTGCGTTTTAGATTTGAAAAACAAAGCAAGCGAAAAATGAAATTAAAATTAGGCACTATTTCCATTCTTCTCCTATTTATTTTTTCCTGTAAAAAAGAAACAGTAATTCCTCCATGCGAATCCCAAATTGTAAGATCATATTTCCCTATGGAAGTTGGATCGTATTGGATTTATCAATGGGTTGAAATTGATTCTTCTGGGATGGAAGAGTTATTGGATGGCAAAATTGATACGGTAACTATTGTAAAAGATACTTTGATTGGCACATCGAGTTATAAAAAAATCCAAGAGAATAACTCTTTTATAACTGCTCCAATTGTGATTAAATTCAGAAGGGATTCTCTCGGTTTTTTGATTGATCCCAATAATAATATTTATTTTTCATCCTCTAATTTTACTGATACACTTCGGATAGTTAATACTAGTAATTTTAAAATTATCTATAAAATGGAAGCTCCAAATGCTCCAATTGAAACGATAGCAGGGATTTTTGATTGCTTAAATTTTCAAGGAGAAGTGACATCTTTTGTGCCAGTAAATTGGTCCACCCAATTGATAAATACCTATTATTCTAGAGGTGTAGGAAAAATTCAAGAAAATAATTTTTATTTCGGTTCTGCTGATCAGGTTCAATATCACAGGAGATTAATCGAATATCATCTTGAATAAACTCGGAAGCAATTTAGTTGCTTGATTGTTAGTTGATTATGTATTTTTTTTACAGAAATATTTTTAAAAACTATAAACAAATATATATGAAAGATAAAAAGCAGCATAAATGAAAAGCAGATAATCTTATAAATGTTAACAAAATTCATAATATTTGTACCCAAAAAACATAATATTTCACATTATAATTCAGTTCTATGTGAATAAAAAAATCAGGCCCTTGCTGTTATCGTTTTAAATATTTCTTTCAAAGGGTTAAAATCATTGATCATGAAATCCAAACATAATTATATCCTAATTATTTTTTTTGTTTTTCCATTTTTTGGAATTGGACAACATTCAGTTGATACAATTTCAGTTTCTCAAGATATTCAAACGCAAAAAGGTGTCTCCTTGAGTATTCCTTTTTTATTGGAGGAGATGGATGAAAGTTCAAAAGTTACTGCTAAAAGTCAACCTCCTCTTGCTAAAACTGAAAATGAAATTCTCGCATTGAAGGTGCAAGATCAAATTAGTAATAAAGTGAGTACGCCAATTGATGAACTTCAAATTATTTTGGAGAAAGACTTAGCTCGACTTACTAAGGAATTATCAATCGTTGGATTAGAATACCGAAAGCAACGGATTCTAAAAATCAAAAAAGAAGAAACGGAATATGATTTATCTTTTTTGAATCGCTTGAATGGAATCAAGGAAACAATCGCTTATGAAACTACGGGCAACTCTGAAAGTTTTATTATATCGGCGGAGCATTTTTTGGATACATTGTATAGTGAAGATGCGAATGTGTCGGAGCAATTTAAAGACCTTTCTCAAGAACGATATGATAATTATTTGGCAAAAAATAAAATCGTAAAATTAAAAATCAATGACGTCAAAGTCGAAAGAAATTTAGGCATGGGTGGCGATGGCAAAAAATATAAATATTCAGGTTTTGCTATTTTAAATTCTTTAGGAAAAAAAGTTAGAGTTGAATTTTACTCGGATGGTTTTATTCGAAGATCAGATGAAAAATTAATGCATGAGGTGGCTAAAGAAGATAATATTGAACAGACGGTTACACTCGAAGGAATCATTGACGAATTTAAATACGGGCGAATTAAGCCAATAGACAAGCTAGATGTTCAAGCATCTTTGTCAATTATTTTGATCAATGAATGGATTATTATTGATCGAGATCAGTTGATTCAGGAATTTAAAAAAGCGAAGAAGTTTTGATTTTTTTGCTGTTTTACTGTTTTACTGTTTTGACGATAATAATAGAACAATCAAAACAGTAATGCAGTAAAACAGTCGGAAAAAATCAACCAACTATCAAAGTTTCAAAAGACGAACCTGCCGCATATTTTTCCAATAAATAGATCGCATCCCTCATCACTTCTTCCAAGTTCTCATGTCCTCCAAAATTAAAAATAGGCATTAAAAACTGTTGTGTTTTTGGGGTGACCATAGTTCTAACAGAATCACTTGTTGGACTTCCAAAAGGATTTTTTTGATCTCTAAAGGTGGGCAAAAATTCAATGTTTAATTCACCTCTTCCGATGGCCTCGTAAGGTTCGTTAGCTTTGCCGATACTTAGTTGAATTTCCCCTTCTATTTTTTCAGCATCATAACCTCCGATGGAAAAACCTGATTTTACAGAAGTTAAATTCAACAAATCAACTACATTATTTACTTGATATAATCCTTTTCCTTTGACGACTCTGCGGAGCAATGCTTCCGCAGAAAGTCGATAACGGGCAGGATCTTTTCCCAAAGATTTGTATCCAATTCGAGAAGATTGAATAGTTGGAATTTTGGAAATATCTTCTATGGAAAGTTGATTTTTTAAAACTGTCAATTCTTTCTGAATCAATTCTAAAAGAGTTGGATATTCATTAGTAACTATCAGCTTGCATTGAATGCAACCCAATTGAAGTTGAGGACATTTTGATTTGACTTCGGACGAAATTGAAATTGGAATCATTTTTTTCTTTTTGCAAAAGAAGGGAATTCGAAATTAAAATCAAAATAGCAATAGCAATAGCAATAGCAATAGCAATAGCAATGTCAATGTCAATGTCAATGTCAATGTCAATGTCAATGTCAATGTCAATGTCAATGTCAAGCAAAACTCAGGAAGAATTATATTATTATCGTCAAATTGCCATTGCTATTTTGACTAAAAAAAGAAAGCCACCCTATGCTACTTAGGATGGCTTTTCTAAAATCTCACTTAAAAAAATTAAACATAAAATTATCCTTTAAACCTTTTGGTTGGTTTGGCTCTTTTAGCATTATTTTTTCCAAATTCCCAGACGAAAGACATCTCATGTGTACCTCCCGTATATCGATAAATTTCTCCTAAAGAGTAATCATAGGAATAGGCAATTTTTCCTTCAGGCAAAATTTGATAGCCAAGTGTTATTGTGACAATATCAGTTGTGCCATAGGTGAAAGCTGTAAAAAATTGGTCTTGCATCATTCCAACTTTCATCGTCAAAAGTGCTTGAAAAGGAAGTGTCTCTACCTTCCGTAAAAGAATCGAAGGCTCTACACTAAACATGGATTTCTCAGGCAAGTATCGGTAACCTGCTGTAAAAATATATTGACGAGTTAATTGTGAAATAGTACTAAGGTTTGTGCCAATTGTATTCAATCGAGCTTGTATTAAATTAGGAACTGAAAATCCTACGTACATTCGATTACTTGAAAAATAGACTCCTATATTTGCATCATAAACATTCAACCCATTCATCGCATCATTTATAACTATGTCATCTGGATTTTCAACTCCTTCGATGGCACTATTATCCAAAAAGAATCTTTGGTAATGTCCAGAGATGCCAAAGGATAAGGTATATCTATTAATTCTTGCACGGTAAGCATAAGCGAAATTGGCACCAAATCGTCTCAAGGAGGCAACTCGATCAGAGAAAACCATTGCACCTAAACCGATTTTTCCAAGAGGAGCTTCGTAACTAATGAGTGCCGTTTTTGGCGAATTAGGCAGGCCAGTCCATTGGAATCGACCATGCATAAAAATGGTGTGTAAATTATTAGATCCTACAGCAGCTGGATTTAGTAAAAAAGGATTCAGGTGATATTGTGAAAATGCGTTTTCCTGTTGGGCATTGATTTTTCCCAAACAGAAACAGCAAAGTATGATGAGTAAAAATTTCTTCATTTAAAAAACGGTTTTGAAAAGTATTATTTTTTTTTGTAACAATACAATTACATTTTTCACATAAACACATCGGTTTATCTAATAATAGTCAATGAACCTTTAAAAGTTCTTTTTCCAATTGGCAATGCTACTTGAATAATATAAAAGTATCCACCATCTGGCACTTGTTTATTTTTTTTTAGACCAGTCCAACTTCCATCGTAATTCCTTGCTTGAAAAACTATATTTCCCCAACGATCATAAATTTCCACCTCATTATTAAATAGATGAATACAATTCAAAGAGAGAAAATCATTTCGTCCATCTCCATTTGGAGTGATGACTATATTTTTTTTGATACAAAGTATTTCGAGTGATTGTTCTACTTCGATTTGAGCTTCTTCTTGGCAGCCATTGGCATCGGTCGCAGTCACTCGATACCAACCTGATTCGAGTAGATTGAGTACCTCACCTGACCGAGCTTGAGAATCATTCCATTTGAAAGAAAAAGGAGCTGCTCCACCTCTGGCAATTACGGAAACTGTTCCGTCGCTAGGATTGGAAGAAGGAGTACTTTGCAATTCTAATTCGATTGGGTCAGGTTCATGGAGCGTAGTCTCGGTAGCAAAAGTTGCGCCGTTAGCATCAGTAATAGTTACTTGATGGGTTCCTACTTCTAGCTGATTGGTGCTGTCCGTGAATGTATTGTTAGACCAAGCATAAGTGTAGGGAGGAACTGCACCAGAACCAAAAGCAATTGCTTTTCCATCGTCATTTCCGATACAAGTAATATCTTGTCCATTATAATCTGAAAGCACATCTGCGTAACCTGACAATACTGTTGGTTGGTTAAGTTCAATGGATGTTTGAGTGCTACATCCATTAGCATCTGTGATAGAAACATTTTGTATTCCTGCTGTGAGGAATTCATTTTCAAAATCTGTTACTCCATTTTCCCAAAGAACAGCATATGGAGCAGTTCCACCAGTTGGATTAACTACTGCAATTCCATCATTTAATCCATTGATACTGATACTAAAACCATTATAATCAGAAGTCGCCATCGCTGATCCTTGAATCAGAGCAGGTGCTTCAATGATACTTTCGGCGGTAGCCGAACAACCAAATGCACTCGTTACAGTCAAGGTATAAGTTCCAGTAGAAATATTTTCTAACAATGTATTTACATTTCCAGTATTCCATACATAAGTTACATTTGGAGGACTAGATATTCCTGCTATTACGTTGGCTTGAATTGCTCCATCGGTTGCGTCAGGACAACTAATAGTTGCTCCATTATAATCACTTACGATTTCATTTGTAATATCAATTTCATAAAAATTTAGATCAACTATTTTTTCAACAACGCAACCTGTTGCATCGGTTACGGTTACATTATTTTCACCTGCACTCAAGGCGGTTGCTTGAGCTTGCGTTTCGCCATTTTCCCAAAGAAAAGAGTAAGGAGCATTTCCATTATTTACTGCTATCGAAACTTCTCCGTCTGTCGCATCCATACAACTTACCGCCAAACCTTCATAATCGGAAAGAACAGTTGGAACTAATTCCATCGTAGCAGGGCTAGTCAATTCTATAAATGCAGTTACCGAACAACCTTTGTCATCTGTCACGACCAAACTATTAATTCCTGCTATTAAATTATCGGCTAAAATATCGGTAGCTCCAGAACTCCATTCGTAGGAGTAGGGAGCATTTCCATTTTGAATACTTGCTTCTGCAATTCCATCAGTTGATTCTGGGCAGTTAACATTAAATCCATTAAAATTAGAAGTAGCAATAATATTCACATCCATAATTGGAGGACATTCCAAATTAAAAATAGCAGTTTTGGAACAGCCATTTGCATCAGTTATCACTAAGGTATAAACTCCACAAGTCAAGTTTTCGGAAGTTGATCCTTGGTCGCCATTTTCCCATTGGAAATTATATGGAGGTGTTCCACCTGTTGCACTTGCACCAAGAACACCATCAGGAGTATTAATACAGCTGACTGGATTGAGTAAGTTATTAGTGATATTTATGGGAGAAGGATTTTCTAAAGTGATTGATGAACTCAAGCTACATCCATTGAGATCTGTAACAGTTACGCTATAAGTTCCTGCACTTAAATTATTTCGTTGGAAGCCAAGTATGCCATTGCCCCAATCATAAGTATATGGAGCAGTTCCATTAAATACATTGATTAAAAGTGAACCATCGGAAGCTCCTGAACAACTAATGACTTGACCATTATAATCAGATGGAATAAAAACAAAACTCATGCAGTTATCAGAAAGGTCAAGTGAAGGACTAGTACTTAAATCTAGAGTAAACCCAAACGAAAAAACGGAATGGAGGATTAAAAATATTAAAACGGTAGTTATCTTTTTCAACATGGAAAAAACGGATTGAAATATTAATATTTAAGTCAATTTTTTAGGTTGAGTTTATTTGTATGAAGCGATTGTGTGGAATTGAGGAAAGGTATTTTTTTCTGTAATTTCTTTTTTTAAGAATGCTTGCAAATTGTGACATGATATATTGAAGTTAAGTTAGGTTAATTTAACTTTTAAGGTAATTACATCTTGGTGGTAATAAGTTCATGTTCACAATTATTCATAGTTATTTTGAGCTTATTTTTTTATTTTATCTGATAAAAAAATAAGCTCAAAATAACTTAGGAATAATTGTGAACATGAACTTAAGCAAAAAAAAGTGGTGTTAATCCTAAGGCAAAGTTCAATGATAAACTTACATTCTTGACTGTTTCTTTTGTTCCTATTTTTCACTTTGAAATCAGTCATTTATCCAGATAAACTCATGCTTGCAAAACAAAAACTAGAAATAAAATAATCTACTCAAGAATGTAAATTTATTAATGCACTTTACCTAAGAACTAACACCACTAAAAGTGTACGATAGAGAAAGAAAATATTGGAAGATCAACGATGCAGGATCAAATTCCCATTGGAAAGAATGTCGTTTTTGGTTTTTAAAATATAAAAATATACGCCATTGGGAATGAAAGGAAATCGAATATTGGATTGAGCAGCAATTAATTTTTTGCTCATGATTTTTTTCCCTAAAATATCAAAAACGTCAAGTGTCAAATCATCTTTTTGATATTTTTCAAAGTCTATCTTATTCATTTCAAATTGGAAAGATGCTGAAAATGGATTTGGGAAAATATTGATTGCTACTTCGCTTTTTGCAATTGAATTATTGGAAGAAACAATGCCTTCCCATTTGTACATGATCGCTGGGAAATCAGCAGAAGTTTGACTATTTCCAACCCAGCCTAATTCTGAATTGAAAAATTCTACAGCATTGTATGGTCGATAACTGAAATTTTGCCAAGTCTGCGCAGTATCATTTGTGATGGTAGAAAGTCCATTGGTTGTACCTAAATATTTATTCTCAAATCCTGGAATAGCAGTCATGCAACTTACTTTAAAACCAAAAAGAGTATCCGCCAATTCCCAAGTGTCGCCGCCATCAAAAGTCAGCGCAATTTTGGTACTATCGCTAAATGAAATTACATCTTGGAACAAAGTCGCATAGGAAATAATCATTCCCTCTTGAGAATTTCGAAAAGCAGTAGAGATGATAACATCATTATTTTCAAAAGGAGTTTCGAATACTTCCCAATCGATTCCTCGATTATGACTTCGCAGGACATGACCATGAGTAGTGCCAAACCAAAGCGTATCTCCAACAGTAGCCAAGGCATTATTGGCAGCAGTATAAAATGAGGTTTCAGAAACGTCAAGAGGAAGTTGTAGAGGCGAAAGGTTTTCCCAATTTTCTCCACCATCAAGAGTATGAATGACAAATTGGTCATGGATTGCAATGCCGCTGGTGTCGTCAAAAAAATGAATAAATCCACCTCCAGCAATGCCATCAAATTTTTCACTCCATGACTTTCCACCATCCGTAGTTTTAAATAAACCTCGAAGACTGTCAGCAGTCAATCCATTAGTAGTAATCCAAGCGGTGCTATCGTTGATGCCAAAAATGTCTTGACAAGTTCGACCTTCCGCTTCTAGGATTGGATGTACTTCCCATTCTTCACCACTATCTATAGTGTGGAAAACCCACGGAATCGTTGAGCTAGGAACTGGGGCAGGAACTTTATCATAATAAGAAATTCCCCAAACGACATCTTCATTCAAAACAGAAATAGAAGCTACTCGCTGTGTATCAGGAAGCAAATCAAAACCAGAAGGTTGCCATTGAGCATGAAGTGTGATGAGGAAAAAGACAGAGAAAATAAATGTAAGTACGGATTTGAGATGCATAATATTTGTTTTAGGTTTTGAAATAGATGAACTAATGTGACTGTTGTTTTCTATTTTTTAATACTAAAACTGTGGGAGGTTGATCAGGGAATTGGTTGATCAGAGAGTCAGGTGAGATATGAAACTATCATTTAAAATACTATTCGCCTGATTATCTGATTAACCAATTCCCTAATTACTTCATTATTTTTTACCTCCATTAAGTTCTTTTTGCCATTCTTTTAATTCGGCAAATTTACCTGCGGCTGCAAATTTTGCTTGGCGAGCCCAAGTGTCAGGTTTGTGTATTCTGAATCTATTACCTGCTTCTTCTAAAATATTTCGAAGGACTCCAACTCTTGTTTTGGATAGATCTGCTACAGTTATGATTCCTTTCGATTTTAGAATTTTTTCAATTGCTGGGCCGATACCTTCTACTATTTTCAAATTTTCCATTTGAACTTTTGTAATAGTTGGTTTACGAGTTGCAGGTGTTTTTTTAGCAACAGGCTTTGGAGTTGATTTTGGAGTACTAGCTATTTCTTTAGCTACTGGTTTTGCAACAGATTTCGGAGAGGGAGTTGCTTTTTTAGGTAAAGTTGTTTTTCTTTTTTTTAAAGTCGCCTTTGACTTTTTAATTCTGAGTGGCTTTGGTAAACGCTTGATTGTTTTCTTAGGAGTTGTTGGTTCGAGTTGACTAAGTGTAGTTACTTTAGCGTTGCTTTTTGGCTTTTTAGGAGCAGATTTAGCGTTATCAGATTTCCCCTTTTTCTTTGCTTTTTTATCAAAAAATGTTTTAGCTATTTTATACGCCTCCTTCGCTTCCTTCATTTCTTTTTTCGCTTTGTGGAAGCGTTTTTTCAAAGCTTTTAAAATTTTCTTATCAATTTTTTTTGTCAGATTTTTTTTGACTTTTTTATTTTTACTCATAGATGCTTTTTTTAATTGCTTAATGATATTCATATTACAAAGTTATTTTTCAAAACTAAAAATAAGATAAATTTTTCTGATAAAAGAAACGGTCAACCGTCCATCGTCAACCAAAAAAAATTAATAAACAGCCTCTGCAATTCTTCGAATCGTCTCGACATCTCCCATTGTATAATAATGTAAACAAGGAGCTCCCTTTGCTTTTAATTCTTTTGACTGTTGAATTAACCATTCGATACCTACTTCTTTTCGAGCATCTGCATCTTTAGCTTTCATCATTTCTTTCGATAATGCTTCAGGCATATTAATGTAAAAAAGTCGTGGAATGGAGTTGAGTTGATATTGTTTGGTCAAAGGTTTTAAGCCAGGAACAATCGGAACATTAATTCCCATCGCACGACAAGCAGCCACATATTCAAAATATTTTTCATTATCAAAAAACATTTGCGTCACAATATAATTGGCACCAGCATCTACTTTTTGTTTAGCAAAAGCTAAATCAGTTGCCAAGTTTGGTGACTCAAAATGTTTCTCAGGATAACCAGCGATGCCGATACAAAAATCAGTTGGAACACCATTTTCGATATTTTTATCAAGGTATTTTCCATTATTGATATCGTTGATTTGTTTAACCAAATCAAGCGCATGTTTATGACCATCAGGTTCGCTAATAAATTTTCCATCAAACTTCCGAGCATCTCCTCGCAATGCCAACACATTATTGATATTTAAAAAATTCAAATCAATCAATGCATTCTCCGTATCCTCTCTTGTAAATCCGCCACACAACAAATGCGGGACAGCATCTACACCATATCTGTGCATAATTGCGGCACAAATTCCAACCGTTCCAGGACGCTTTCGAATCGCGGCTTTTTCATAATAGCCACTTTCTCGTTGCTTATAAATAAAATCTTCTCGGTGATAAGTTACATCAATAAATGGTGGTTTGAACTCCATCAATGGATCCAAAGTATCAAAGATCGCTTTCATACTTCCTCCTTTGAGTGGTGGCAAGACTTCAAATGAAATTAAAGTTTCTCCATTTGCCTTCTCAAAATATTCTGTTACTTTCATTATAAAAATTTATTAGAAAAAATGTGATATGTTTATTTGAGACTGCAAAAATAAGTATTTTAACGGTTAATGATGAATGATGAATGGTTAACTTTTTCCTAAATTTTGCACCTAAAAATTGTTATAAATTAATTAGTAACCCCAATCATCACCCCAAAATTTCCATCCAAATCTTTCCTGTTCAACTTTGGAATATATGCTCTTGAAACAAAGCCATCGAGATACAAAGCATTTTTGCAATGCAATTCTTCTTTAAAAAACGTTGCAAAATCAAAAAGGTTAACTTCTTTATGAGAAATTACAAACACTATCTCATGTTTAGAAATCACCCCTACGCCATTTCGAATATTCAAATTAGTCGAACCTTCCTTGAAAATCGGATGCACTTTTTCATTGATCAAAAGCATTGGCCCAGACTGAGTTGCCCAAGTTGGATTAATATTTTTTTGGCTTGTCCCGAGAACTCGGCGAGAAAAAAGCGTACTTGGTAAAACTCCTGCGGAATCACTTTGGATGAAAAAAACGCCATTGGGTTGCAAATAAAAATTGCCATAGCCATTTTGTAAAGTGTCCAATGATTTTATTGTTTTTCCATTTTCGATAAAAAGTCCTTGCGGATTTCTATCCCTTTGATACATGCCTCCATTCATCGCAAAAAGTAATTCATTGCCTTGGTTTTCAATTTCTTTTTTCAAATTTTTCAAACTACGTATAAGTTGCCCGTTTTTATTTTTCCAAAAAAAATGAACAGGTGTTTTTCGCAAATCAATTTTTACGACATCGAATTTTTGGTTCCGAAAAATAATTTCTTGGGCATCTATTTCAATTGTTTTTTGGGAAATAGTTTGAGCAGAGCAAGCGGTGAAAATAAAGATTAGCAATAATGAAATTGAAAAAATTAAATACTTCATTTTTTTATTTTGTAGCGGGATTTTCCAAGTCCCGTATTATTAAGAACATTAAAAACATTTTATTTTACGGGACTTGGAAAGTCCCGCTACTTCAAAAGAAAACCCGAATTTTCTGAATAAGAAAATTCGGGTTACTCATTTTATATTAGTTCAAAATAAACTATTTTATTCGCTCAATAATCATTGACGAAGCACCACCACCACCATTGCAAATTGCTGCCAAACCAATACTTGCATCTTTCTGATGTAAAACATTATTTAAGGTAGTCAAAATACGTGCTCCCGAAGCGCCAAGTGGATGACCCAAAGAAACTGCACCACCAAAAACATTCACTTTGTTTTCTTTCAATTTCATCTCCTGATTGAATGCCATCGTTACTGCTGCAAAGGCTTCATTAACCTCGTAGTAATCAATATCTGATTTTTTGATGCCTGCAAATTTCATTGCTTTCTTTGCTGCTTTTGGAGGAGCTGTGGTGAACCATTCTGGCTCGTGAGCAGCATCTGCAAAAGAAAGAATTTTTGCAACAGGTTTCAATTTATATTTTTTTACTGCTTCCGCACTTGCCAAAACTACTGCTGATGCGCCATCATTAATAGTCGAAGCATTTGCTGCAGTTACTGTCCCATCTTTGGTGAACGCCGCTCGAAGCGCAGGGATTTTTTCGAATTTTACTTTTTTGTATTCTTCATCTTGCGCAACGATAATTGCGTCACCTCTTCGTTGAGGAACACTTACTGGAATAATTTCATCTGCAAAAGATCCATCCTCAGTTGCCGCCGCAGCTCGCTCGTAAGATTGGATTGCAAAAGCATCTTGCTGCTCTCGAGTGAAGTTATATTTTGTGGCAGTTGCATCTGCACAAACACCCATTGGCATTTTTCCATAAGCATCTTGCAAACCATCTTGCACCAATCCGTCGATGAATTGTGCATTGCCAAATTTATTTCCCCAACGCATTTTTGGTGCATAAAAAGGAATGTTACTCATGCTTTCCATTCCTCCTGCCACGATGATATCTGCTTGTCCTATCATAATATTTGCAGCACCCATCATGATTGATTTCATTCCTGATGAGCAAACTTTATTGACTGTTGTACAGGGCACATTATTGCCGATGCCAGCGCCCAAAGCTGCTTGTCGAGCAGGTGCTTGACCAAGTCCAGCTGACACCACATTTCCCATCAAAACTTCTTGCACTTTTGATGGACTCACCTTGGCTCTTTTTAATGCACCTTCGATGGCAAATGATCCTAATTGAACAGCAGAGAAACTAGACAATGCACCTCCAAAACTTCCCATCGGAGTTCGAACTGCTGATACGATATAAACTTCTTTCATGTTTTTTTAATTAAATTATATTTGGTAAAAATGGTTTGATGTCGCAAAAGTAATAGTTTTTGGGCAATGTTTACAACTTCCCATGGCACGGTTTCAAACGGTGTCATGGATAATTAAAATACACCACATTTTATAAAGTTTTTGGAAAATGAAAAGAGAATTTTTTTAGAAAAATCCGTGTCACGATTTTAGAAC
>Ga0114957_1001328_pt1 | contig 27514 bp, 22 predicted proteins | sample BantaG_FD_87175 | JGI IMG/M metagenome (GOLD analysis project Ga0114957, IMG submission 87175) | Marine algal microbial communities from Bantry Bay, Ireland - BantryBay_4 metaG | ecosystem: Host-associated > Algae > Red algae > Unclassified | place: Bantry Bay, Ireland | collected 2014-11-21
AGCGTTGGCTTGGACGAACAAACAATTAAAAATTATGTAAAGAACCAAGGTCAGCAGGATTCAGGTCAGCTCCTTTTGGAGCTGTAGCGGTAAGGACCACGGGCTTGCCCGTGGGAATCTACTGTTTTTCTGCGCCAGAGAGCAACTTGTTAGCGATATGAATAGTAATAACATGGATAGTTTCATATAAGAGTGGCCATTAATAAAAAGTTGAAAGATTCTTAAATAGGTTAAAGTATTCTTATGCGAATATCAACTAAGACCAATGTCTATTTGATTTTGAAGTCTAATCGAATGTCTGCCTCTTAATTGATAACCACTGTGCTCTCAAAAAGGCGGGAGCCAGGTCCTATTTACGGACTCAGTGCGTCTGTAAATAGGACCTGGTTCCGAATACTTTCCCGTCTTGCGTTATGGGGTTGTCGTTGCAAACAATATAAAAAAAGCTCAAAATTTACCTGGAGCTAACATTAGTTATTTATTGGCTTGTTAGCGTGAATTAGAATTAGAATTAGAATTAGAATTAGAATTAGTTGGAGGCTCATTTTTTTGTTTAATCATATTATCTTTGATATTAGATTTTTACAAATTTTTGTGATGGCCTCACTTTTAAGTTTGGGTGTTTATATTTATGACTTCTCGTTAAGCTCGGGTCAGGTAGCTTTAACATTTACTGCTGGGCTATTAACTCAGGTTTATTGGATTAATAAATATAAGCTAACTAATAAAAGCTTATTAAGCGCAGGGATTACTTGCTTGGGCTTAGTGCTTTTACTTAGAAGTAATAACCTGTGGCTGCACCCATTAATAGCTATGGCTGCCATTTCATCAAAGTTTTTAATTCAAAAAAACAAACAACATATTTTTAACCCCACAGCAATAGGCTTAGTATTTGCGCTTACATTATTTTCAAGTGGTTGGCTGTCGCCTGGGCAGTGGGGCAGTCAGTTTATATTGGCTTTTTGGTTTGTGGCTATTGGCTCACTACTCACATTTAGGGCTCGTCAACTAGATATGGCTTGGTACTTTTTACTGTTTTATATTGGTGGTATGGCTATTCGTAATTTATACTTAGGCTATGAAATTGAAATACTAATTCATGCTGTAAAAAATGGTTCACTATTATTATTTACATTTTTTATGATCACAGACCCAAAAACAACCCCAAACCACAGAAACAGCAAAATTTTATTTGCATTTGTTATCGCAGCCAGTAGCCTTGTCTGTAGGTACTATTTTTACTTAAACCACAGCTATATATACTGTTTAGTAATAGCTAATTTATTTGTACCATTTTTTAATAAAAAATTTATTGCCCCTAAATTTCAATGGAGAGTTTATGAAAAAAAATCTGTTAGTTATTCTTGTTAGTTTATTGTTTGCATCTAATGCTTATGCCTTTTGCGGCTTTTATGTAGCTAAAGGTGGGGCCGATATTTTTAACAAAGCCTCGCAAGTAGTAATGGTGCGCGATGAAAATAAAACCGTTATAACCATGATGAATGATTTTGAAGGGGACTATAAAAACTTTGCCATGGTAATTCCAGTGCCGCAGGTGCTACAAAAAAGCCAAATCAATGCTGGTGATAAAACCAATGTAAAACACCTAGATGATTACACGGCTCCAAGGCTAGTTGAGTATCATGATGAAGACCCTTGCCGACCAAAAATAATGATGAAAGGTTTTGGCCGGGCTGGTAGCCAAATGGAAGCTATGGCAATGGCTGATTCAGTGCCTGCGAAAAAATTAGGTGTAAAAGTAGAGGCTGAATACACAGTAGGTGAATACGATATAGTGATACTATCAGCTAAAGAGTCTAACGGCTTAGAAACTTGGCTTCAGCAAAATAAATACAATATCCCAAATGGGGCAAGCAAAGCGCTAAAGCCTTATATAAAACAAAAAATGAAATTCTTTGTAGCTAAAGTAAATGTAAAAGAACAGAAAAAAGCAGGGCTTAATTTTTTAAGGCCATTACAAATCGCTTTTGAGTCTGAAAAATTTATGCTTCCTATCCGCTTGGGTATGATTAACGCAAAAGGCCCGCAGGAGTTATTTGTTTATGTGCTCACTAAAAATGGCCGTGTAGAAACATCTAATTACCCCAATGTTAAAATACCATCAGATTTAGATCTTCCCATTTTTATTAAAGAGGAATTTGCCGATTTTTATAGGTCCATGTTTGACCATCAGGTAAAAAAAGAGGGAATGAAGGCTGTATTTACAGAGTACTTTTGGGATATGGGTTGGTGTGACCCCTGTGCCGCTGATCCGCTCAGTGTTAAGCAGTTAAAAAGCCTCGGAGTGTTCTGGGTAGATGAATCTCCCTACCGTAAGCGAAGAGGCGGGTTTATGCCACCAAGAGGCGGTGCTCGCAACGTAAAAGTAACCAGGCTACATTTGCGTTACAACAAAAAAACATTTCCACAAGACTTAATGTTTTACCAAACCAAAGACACCAAAAACTTCCAGGGTCGTTATATATTAAGACACCCCTTTAAAGGCGAAGCCAAGTGCGACAAAGGTAAAGAGTACAAGAAAAACCTACCAGCCCGTTTTGAAAAAGAAGCTCAAACTTTGGCTCATATCACTGACTGGAAATTAAAAGACATTAGAAAGAAAATGAAACTAGCCGGTAAAACCTCTAAAGGCAATTGGTGGAAAAAACTTTGGGACTAGTCGTAGCTAAATATTACCTTATTATTATTACTGCCAAGAAAAATTATTGATAGGACATTTGTAAACATTATCCCGCTGAGCTTTATTGAGCTCAGATAAAATATTTATATCACTTGTTTTTTCGCAAGAGCTTATTTTAAAACTTTGACCTTTGATGGTTTTAAGCTCTTCGTCACTTTTTAAATATTTATTCATCCACTCAAAGTCTTCAAATAAAAATAAGTACTCTAGGTTCGTTCTTTTGTCTTTTGCCGTAATTATGCATAAGTCATTAGTGTAGGGGTTAAGTTCGCCACACCAAACGCTGTCTATATTAGCGGCAATATTTTTTAATACAGTATTTTGAATAAAAGTTTTGTTGTGCCAGTAAAATAAATCCTCACTGCAAGACAGGTAAAAGTAATCGGCATTAATTTGTTTATGCTCATAGATAAGCCTCTCATCATAAACAGCATCACAAAACTCAACAGTAAAACCATCACCAATAAAATCATTTATAGTTTGGCTTGAAGGAATATGAACCTGAGCCCAAACATAATTATCAAAAATTAAACCATATTTTTTACCAGTATTTTTATCAGTAGCATAAACAACGCACTGATCACCAATAAAAGGATCTATTTCAGAGCAGTTAATATCTGTCGCCGATCCACTGATTGCGTTAGGTATATCAGCTGAAAAAGCATTTTGAACAAAAACTAATGATATTAATAGTATGATTCCGTTTAATGTTTTCATAAAAGCTCCATTGGTTAAATTTGCTACGAAAATACAAAAGTTTTATAAATAAGTAAAATGAATAAGAAGAAAGACATTATTCTTTATATACATAAATACTAATTCAGGCTTTAAATTGACGAGAAGTCCTTATTTAGCACAAGCTTCGGAGTACAGGGAGGCTTCAGCCGACAGAGCACCGTTTGTTTGAAGCACTAGATACCAAATCTCTGGATAAAATTTAAATAAAATTCTTCTTCCTCTTTGCCAGAGCCTTATGTCGCGCTTCGCGTATCTGCGTCTTCGTCACCTAAAAGGTGACGAAGCGCAAAGACGCGATGCTGCCGTAAGCGTGCTCTGGCAAAGAGGAAGAAGAATTTTATTTAAATTTTATCCAGAGACTTTTGTGTAGATAATGGCTCACTGGTTATTTAAAGCTGGGTAGAACCTGTAAATCCAACATGACTTTGACTAAAACTTACCCCATAATGACGGCACTATTCAGTGATAAAGGAGTTAAGTAATGAGTAATGATCAAAAAGTTCGAGTGAGGTTCGCACCAAGCCCAACTGGCTACCTGCATGTGGGTGGAGCAAGAACTGCCCTTTATGATTATTTGTTTGCTAAAAGACACGGTGGAACTTTTGTTTTACGTGTTGAAGACACTGATGTTGAGCGCAGCACTGAAGAGGCACTTAAAATGCAAATCCAAGACTTAGCTTGGTTGGGTTTAGAGTGGGATGAGGGTGTTGATCCAGTTACTCTTAAAGATATTGGGCCGCATGGACCCTACAGGCAGAGCGAGAGAAAACATATTTACGATAAATATGCTCAGGCTTTACTAGAAAAGAAAAACGCTTACTATTGTTTTTTATCTGATGAAGAAATTAATACACAGCGTGAGCAAGCTAAAAAAGACGGACGTCCACCACAAGTGAACAGCCCTTATAAAGATTGGTCACTCGAAAAGGCTTTAGAGCATAAAAAAACTAGTGATATAAAACCGGTGATTCGCTTTAAAACTCCTGAAGTAAAAAAAGATTATTTATTAAATGACTTGGTAAGGGGAGAGGTTAAATTCCCGTCAGATATGGTGGGTGACTTTGTCATGATTCGCTCCAACGGAATGCCCGTATATAATTTTTGTTGTGCTATTGATGATGCTTTAATGAAGTTAACGCATGTATTTAGAGCTGAAGAGCATTTAAGCAATACGCTGAGGCAAATGATGATCTATGAGGCTTTAGGTTTTGATTTACCCCTGTTTGGTCACTTATCAATTATATTAGGTGAGGATCGCCAAAAGTTAAGTAAGCGCCATGGGGCCACAAGTGTGAATGAGTACAAAGAAAGAGGCTTTTTGCCAGAGGCCATGAATAATTTTTTAGCACTTCTAGGTTGGAGTTCTCCCGAGGCCCAAGAAATTATGTCAATGGATGAGATGACGGCTCAATTTTCGACGGACCGTCTAAATTCCTCTAGTGCCGTATTTGATGAAACTAAATTAAAGTGGGTGAACGCCACACATTTAAGGGCATTACCACACAGTAAGTTGTGGGAGCTGCTGCAGCCATATTTTGATAAAGAAGGTTTTGATTTACCTAAAGACAGTGATTGGCAAGATAACGCTTTGTCATTAATGAAAACATCTATGGAGACCCTATCTGATGGGGTTGAGCTATTTAGGCCTTTATCGAAAGGAAGCTTTGCTGTTAGTGAAAAAGCTAAAGATGTTTTATCTTGGGAGCCCACAAAAAAAGTTTTTGAAAAGTGGATCTCGTTATTAAACGAGAGTGATAAAATTACAGAAGAAGACTTTATGAATATGCAGAACACTATTAAAAAAGAGTGTGAAGTAAAGGGTAAAAACTTATTCATGCCAATTCGTGTGGCTGTAATTGGTCAGCCTCATGGTGCTGAAGTAAAACTGCTTGTGCCGTTAATGGAAAAATCTGAACTCATAGAGCGAGCACAAGCAGCTTTAAATAGTTGCTCATAAAGTCTGTATCATTTTGAGTTGGCTGTTAAATTAAATTTAACAGCTGCCATATATTTACACGGCCGCCTCAGATTGACCGGTTCACACTAGTTCATAAAAACTTAGAAAGTAAATTTAGCAAGTCACTATAATTACTAAACTTTACTCAATGTATTAGTTAACTTTAAATATAAAAAAAGTGCACAGGTTTTAATGTGCACTTTTTTGATCTTTCCATGCTTGGCCTTTGCTGCTAACGAAGTTATGAAAGGTTTTTACTTGAAGTCTTGTTCGAATGTGGCTTGTAACTCATTACAAGTTTTTGGCAATACTGAAAAAGGGATGCTGGCTCCGTTATATGCTTTCACTGAGTCTGAAGATGAGTAAATTGTTAAAGTTGAAGGTAAAGAGAAGAAGCTTACATTTACCTCTGAAGAGGGTTACTACGATATATCGAGGTCTGAAATTGTATTAAGAGATGTTAAAGAACTCTCTGGTGGCGAAGCCCTCATTAATCTTGAAAGTGGTAAAATTCAAAAATTTCTAAATACTCAAAAAAATCTGAAGTAATTTCTTAAGCTATAAATTCAATTCACTAATTAAATTATAATTAGAGAATTTTAGTTAAATATAGCTGATCTGTAAAATTAATTAGCCCAAGCCCTTACAAGTCCATATTCCAATATACAGGGGGGGAGGTCCGAGTATTTGTTGGTAAATTATCAGGCTATGCGAGCCTGTCTAATTACTTAAAGTAAGCTCTAAGTAGGAGGGGAAACACAATTAAAATACAGGATGGACAAACTCAAATGTAATAGAATATGCGCAAAAAGCCTTTAGATAAACTAAATGTGAGACAGGCTATTGAGCTCTCACTAGATAAGCCTAAGTATCTTCGTTTAATATATAATAACTTAGCATCTGTTGCGACAACTGCCTTGCCGGGAACTATTTGGAGCTTTAATAAAAACATTAAAACTAAAAAAAGTAAACATAAATCTAGCTAAAAAGTTATTAAAAGAAGCTGGCTTTGAAAATGGTTTTGAAATCTCATTATGGACTTTACCAGTATCAAGGCCGTATAACCTAAACGGCAAAAAATGGGTGAGCTGATGATGGAAGATTTAAAGAAAATTGGTATCAAAGTAAAGTTGATCACATATAAGTGGGCTACATTTTTAGAAAAAACTTCTAAAGGTGAGCACGATTTAGTACAGCTGGGTTGGTCCACACAAAATGGCGACCCAGATAGTTTTTTAGGAATGCTTTTAGCTTGCGAATCTGTAAAGACTGGGTTGAATGTTTCAGGCTGGTGCAGTCAAGAGTATGATAAGTTAATTGCGGAAGCTAAATTTGTAACAAATGTGGATAAGCGCTCATCATTATATGAAAAAGCACAGTACATTGCTGCTGAAAAATTACCTATTTCACCAATCGCTAATGCAAAAATATTTCGTGGTACGCGTGAAGAAGCTCAAGGCTACCACTTAAACCCACTTGGCATAGAAATATTTAATAATATAGTTATTAAATAGTAATACCAATTCCATTAAATAATGCCCTAAATTACTCACCATTTTCATTCATTTTTAAATTTTGTTCAGGTCAAGAAATCCTCTGCTTAGCCTTGCTAGGCCTACGGTTTCTTTCTGATCACAAAAATTAAACCTAAATAAAACTGAAGACTAATTTAGGGCATTATTTAATGGGATTGGTATAAGTATATAACATTCTGTTGTTATTAATTTAACAACAGAAAGTGAGTTAAATTAATCTTTATTAAATCAAACTAGCAAAATTATATATTAGCCAATAGTCTAGTATTAATGGCTTTGGCTAAATATAATCAGTGTTAAGTCTCCTCAGAAGGCAGTCATTAGCTCCTTATAAACCAAAGGTAGCGAAAATTATGTTGATTTTGACAACAATAAAAACTCACAGGTAGTATGAATGAAGACTATTGTGTTCCATTGGAGTTAAATAATTATGAAACTAAAAAAATTACCTACACTATTAATTTTAGTAACGCTTTTCACTCTATCCAATTCTTGCTCACATATGATGTATCATATGACTGGTGACCCTGAATTAAAAAATAGTCTTAATAGACAGCTGGCTTCAGCGGGTACTTTAAGAGTTTTAAATAGTTTTGAAAAAAACGCCAATGAAATTCAAGTAAATTGGGAATGGAAGCCTCTGACCGATGATGGCAGAACAAGGTTATCAAAATTTCAAGTTAATGTTAATGGCGATAAATTTGATAGCAACATCTCTGGTGATTCTGGCAATCACCTAACCAGAGGTTATATGACGCTTAAAGTACCTCCAAAGCCTCGTCGAAAAAGAATTTTTGTTAAAGCCATACTTACTAATGGTGAGGTTGATTCTCAAACTATTGCAATGGAATTAAGAGGCGATAGTGATCTAAGTTCAACGCCTCCCACTCAGTTAGATTCACCTTCTACTCAGTCAGAACCACCAGTGACAGAGCCTGCAGCAGTGTCTGACCGGTTGTTGGGCCCTTGTGGGATGGATATGTATAATGGTCAAACAATTCCCAGCTGTTTTAACTTTGGGGGAGCTCAATTTAGTGATGACTTCAACGGTGATAGATTAAATTTTCAAAAATGGAATGCACAATTACGTTGGGATGGAGAGCATAATGGTGTAAAATATGAACATAGAGTTATTAATAAAGAGACTCAGTTTTATGCTAATATTAACTCTCCCGAATATATGTCGAGGTACAGTGGGCAAAACCCATTTGAGATAAGTAACGGAGTGCTCAAAATAAGAGCCACACGCAACCAACACTTTGATAATAACTATGATTTTGCAAGTAAAAAAGATAATGGCTCTCTTGATGAAATAATTGCTCAACAACCTTTTTTATCTGGTGCTATATCAACCTATCATCCTCGGAAAAAGAAAGACGATGGCTCAGGTTATAAGGATGAATTAAATACTGATGTCGGTTTTTCACAAAAGCATGGATATTTTGAGGCCCGAATTAAGTTTCCAGCAGTTGCAGGCACATTTCCAGCTTTTTGGTTGCATCATCAGCCACACAAAGAGTTCGGTGTAGGAACTTATAAGTCTGAAATTGATATTGTCGAGCATCTTGGGCACACCGCCAACGATGCATTCAGGCGAAAGTATAAGCAAGAAACAGGTCAAGACTTACACGATTATGTTTACACAAGTTTTCATAAAATTCCGACTGGGCATGGTCGTGCTTATAAGACTTACGACCCAGGAACTAAACATACTAAGCCTGATCAGCTAGCGGCTGGCTATACTGACAATGGGCAGGTTTATAGTCCCGGGCTAAAATTTGGTGGTAATTGGCATATTTACTCTCTGTATTGGACAGACTCGCTTATGGTGTGGTTTATAGATGGTATTGAAGTAAGTCGCCTAACAAAAGCAAAGTATCCTGATGTGTTTAAGGATGAAGAAGAAATGTATATTATACTTAACTTAGCTATGGGTGGTTTTTGGGTGAGTGCAAGTACAGATGGAGGTGGTATGAAAATCACTGATAGGCCATTATTCCCAACGCAACAGGAGTTAGAACGGTTTAACTCTGCCGTGTTAGAAGTTGATTATGTATATGCTTGGAAACTTCCGTAACTGTTATTTTGCACAAAGCAAACAATATCTAAACAGAAATATTAAATTAACATTTTAGTGGGTGGCATGAAGACTGCCCTTAGGTTTAATTATAACCCAAATTTCTGGATTTAATTTAAATTTTATCCAGAGATTTAGGTTGAAAGCAGGTTTTAGTTTGTATAGCTTTATTAAAGCTAAGCTCCACCTCAGTATTTAAGATCATGAATGTCCAGTGTTCATTTTTGCCTATCTGTTTTCCGAGATAATTATTACCTAATAGTTCATTTGATACATTATTTAATAACCTAAATTTGGGATTTTTTCAGGTCCAGATTACATTACACATAGCGAAATCTCGTGCATTTCTAGTAAAACTAGAACAGTATAAAAAACTTGTACCCATTACTTAAAATAAGCACCAAGTAGGGGCAATAAACACAATTAAAATACAGGGTAGGCAAACTCAATGAGCATACAAATATATAACTCTATGTCTAAGAAAAAAGAACACTTTAAAACTTTAAAATATGGATATGTATCTATGTATGTTTGTGGCCCTACAGTTTATGATTTTTTACATGTAGGTAATTTTAGAGGAGCTATTTTTTTTAATGCAGTTAGAAACTGGTTAGAAAAAAAAGGTTATGAAGTAAACTATGTTTATAACTATACAGATGTTGATGATAAAATTATAAATCGTGCCAACGAGTTAGGTATTACTCCTAAAGAGCTTTCAGAAAAGTACATTGCTGAATTTGAAAAGGACTACTCGGGCCTTAGGCTTCGCCCTCATACTTCAAACCCAAAAGTATCTGAACACATAGATAATATTATTAAAATGATTAGTAGCTTAATTGAAAAAGACAAGGCTTACACCACACCAAGTGGCGACGTTTATTTTAGTGTAGAAAATTTTAGCGACTACGGAAAACTAAGTAATAAAAATATAGAAGAGCTTGAAGTAGGTGTGCGCATAGAGGCCAACAAAGAAAAAAAGCATAACAGTGACTTTGCTCTTTGGAAAGGAGCTAAAGAGGGCGAAATTAGCTGGACATCTCCATGGGGGGAAGGTCGCCCAGGTTGGCATATTGAATGTTCAGTTATGGCCAAAGAGGTTTTAGGTGAGAGTATTGATATTCATGGTGGTGGGCTAGATTTAGTTTTCCCTCACCATGAAAATGAAATCGCCCAAAGTGAAGCTTGTAGTGGCAAGGAATACGTGAAGTACTGGATGCACAATAATATGTTGGAGTTTGGTAATCAAAAAATGTCTAAATCTTTGGGTAATGTAAAAACTGGCCGTTCATTTATTGAAGAATATAATGGTGAGGTGCTTAAGTTTTTAAACCTTTCTTCTCATTACAGGAGTGTTATTGATTTTAGTGATGTTCAAATTGGTAGAGCAATTGCCTCATTAGCTAAATTTTACTCTAGCCTTAAGTATGCTGAAAACTTAATTGCAAAAGGTTTAGCATTAGTACCTGTGCCTGCTGATTTTCAAAAATTAATGGATGAGTGTACAAAAGGATTTGAAGACTCAATGAATGATGACTTTAACACGGCTGATGCTTTATCAAAGTTTTTTGAACTTATGAGGCAGTTTAATAATTTAACTAGAAAGCCTGGTAAAGTGAAGCCGGAATATAAAGCTATTGCTGAAGTTTATTTTCATTGGATTAAAGATAAAGGAAATATAATTGCTTTATTTCAAGAAAGCCCAAGTGAGTACTTAACTTTACTTGACGATATGTTGTTGAGGCAAAAAAACTTAAAGCGTTCTGATATTGATGAGCTTGTAACAGAAAGAACTCAAGTGCGAGCAGATAAAAATTATGCCCGGTCAGATGAAATTCGTGACGAACTAGCTACGAAAGGTATTTTAGTTTCAGACACACCTGAGGGAACAACTTGGGAAGTAGAAAAATAATTTAATTGGAGAGTGAATGCCTAAATTTGAAATGGTCACTGACTTTAAACCTGCGGGGGATCAGCCAGAGGCCATTAAAAGTATTATTAGTAATGTAAAAGAAAAGCAAAATCATCAAGTCCTATTAGGGGTGACGGGGTCTGGTAAAACTTTTACTATGGCTAAAACCATTGAGAAATTAGGTTTACCTACGCTTATACTTGCCCATAATAAAACCTTGGCAGCACAACTCTATGCCGAGTTTAAAGAGTTTTTTCCTAAAAATGCCGTTGAGTACTTTGTCTCTTACTATGATTACTATCAACCAGAAGCCTACTTGCCAGCCACCGGAACATTTATTGAAAAAGACTCAAGCATCAATGAGCAAATAGATCGTATGCGACATTCCGCGACAAGATCACTGTTTGAGCGTGATGATGTAATAATTGTGAGTAGTGTTTCTTGTATTTACGGTTTAGGAAGTCCTGAAGCCTACCAAGGCTTAATGATTCACTTAGCTTCTAATACTGAGATGAAGCGCAATCATTTTTTAAAAGAGCTAGTTCGAATACAATACTCTAGAAACGATATTGATTTTCAACGTGGAAGTTTCCGGGTGAGGGGAGATACCGTAGAGGTTCACCCGCCATCGGAGGACTCTAAAGCTTTGCGGGTAGAGTTTTTTGGTGATTTTATTGATCGCATGAGTTGGGTTGACCCACTTACAGGGCATGTTCTGCAAGAAGTTGAAAAAGCAGCTATATACCCAGGCAGCCATTACGTAAGTACTGAAGAAAAGCAAAGAGAGGCTGTGGAGCTAATACGTGATGAGCTGCGAGAGCGCATTCAGCATTATAAAACCAATGTATTTCATAAAGAGGCTGAACTTATTGAGCAGCGCACCTCTTATGATATTGAACTTATGCTTGAGATGGGTTTTTGCCCAGGTATTGAAAACTACTCAAGGTATTTAACCGGAAGAAAAGAAGGTGAGCCACCTCCCACTTTGCTTGAGTATTTTCCGGCTGAGTTTATGACCTATATTGATGAAAGCCATGTAACTGTTCCCCAAATTGGTGGTATGTACCGTGGTGATCGCGCTAGAAAATCAAACTTAGTTGAGCATGGGTTTAGGCTGCCATCAGCTTTAGATAATCGCCCTTTAAATTTTCAAGAGTTTGAAAAATACGTCGATAAAGTTGTTTATGTTTCAGCTACACCTGGAGACTATGAAATGCAAAAGTCTGATGGTTTAGTGATTGAGCAAATCATTAGGCCAACAGGACTACTTGACCCCCTCATTGAGGTTAGGCCCGTTACGGGGCAGGTTGATGATTTACTAGGTGAAATTAAAATAAGAGTGAAAAAAAAAGAAAGAGTGCTTGTAACAACACTGACTAAAAAAAGTTCCGAAGCCTTAACCAGTTACTATGAAGATTTAGGTATAAAAGTAAAATATCTTCATAGTGAAATTAAAACAGCCGAGCGCAGTGAAATACTTAGGAACCTCCGCCTAGGAGTATTTGATGTTTTAATAGGTATTAACTTATTGCGTGAAGGTTTAGATTTGCCAGAAGTGAGTTTAGTGGCCATTACTGATGCCGATAAAGAGGGGTTTTTGCGCTCAGAAAGGTCGTTAATACAAACTATTGGGAGGGCCGCCAGAAACTCTGATGGGCGTGTAATTTTGTATGGTGATAAAATTACGAAATCAATGAAAAAAGCCATGGATGAAACTTCAAGGCGACGTAAAATCCAAGAAGAGCATAATGCCAAGCACGGAATTACACCGACTACCATAATTAAAAAAATTCACAAAAGCTTAGCTGATATATATGGCTATACAGACCTTGAGACTAATAAAAAACAAGATTTTACTAAAATTAAAGACTCAAAAGAGTTGCTTAAGTTGTTAGATCCACTTAAAAAAGAAATGAAAGCAGCAGCTAAAAATCTTGATTTTGAAAGAGCCGCTGAGCTTAGAGATCAAATTAAACAAATAGAGCTGACGGCACTTGAGGTGGATTAAATGGCAATGAATTTACTGCAAATACAAGATGGAAATAAATCCTTTGCCACAAAAGAGTTGTTTAAAGACATCACTGTTTCTGTGAACCTTGGTGAACATATTGGCGTGGTTGGTGCCAATGGTACCGGTAAAACTACATTTTTTAAAATCCTCATTGGCACGAATGATTTAGACTCAGGGCAGGTGATTCGCTCCAAAGAGCTTAAGCTTGGTTATCTCGCTCAAGAAGATATTTGGGAAAAAGACGAAACACCAGAAACTTTTTTAGATGGCCTTGAAAAACCACTTTGGGAACTAAAGGATTTAGGCAATAAGCTCGGGCTTACAGATGAAATGTTTGATAAGCCACTTAATAGCTTAAGTGGTGGTTATCGCATGCGAGCTAAACTTTTATATCTTATAGGTGAAAACCCTAATTTGCTTTTACTGGATGAGCCAACAAACTATTTAGACTTAGAGTCTTTATTAGTTTTAGAAGAGTTTTTAGTTAATTATGAAGGAGCTTTTTTACTTATTACCCATGATCATGAATTTTTAAAAAAAGTAACTAATGTAACCATTGGCTTTCAAAATAAAAAAGTGGATAAAATTAGTGGCAATGTAGATTTTTATTTTGAACAAAAAGAATTACAAAATGATATTTTAGAAAAACAAAAATTTAATCAAGACAAAAAAAAGAAGCAGCTCAAAGACTTTGCCGATAAATTTGGAGCTAAAGCCACTAAAGCAAAACAGGCAAAATCAAAATTAAAGCAAATTGACCGTATGGACCATATTGAAGTGCCAAGTAGCTTTGTCCCTAAAGTAACTATTAATTTACCCACCCCTGTTCGCTCAGGAAGGTTCACATTTACATTAGAGGGCGTGAATTTTGGTTACGGTGATAAAACTATAATTAGTGATTTAAACATGAATATTGAGCGTGGTGACCATATAGCTGTAGTTGGATATAATGGTGCTGGTAAATCGACTTTTTTAAAAGGCCTGGGCAGTATACTTAAACCTCAGTCGGGTGATTTTAAAGTGGGGCAAAATAATGAAATATCTTATTTTGGTCAGCATGTCCCCGAGGAACTCAATTTAAAAAACTCAATTATTGATGAGCTATATGAAGATCTAAACACAGAAATTACTGACCAAATGGTTTTAGACATCGCTGGGGCATTAATGTTTTCTGGTGATGACTTAAATAAAAAAATATCTGTTTTATCTGGTGGCGAAAAAGTACGTGTTTCTTTAGCTAAAATTTTACTACGTAAAAGTTCATGTTTGCTGTTAGATGAGCCAACCAACCATTTGGATTTTTATACTGTAGCTGCTTTAGCCAATGCTCTTAAAAAGTATGAAGGAACAGTCATTTTTGTAAGCCATGATAGAAAGTTTGTAAGAGATATAGCAAAAAAAGTTTTACTAGTTAATAACGGAAAACTAGAGCTGTACCCTGGAACTTATGAGGAATACGTTTGGAGCCTCCAAAAAGGAGTTTTATCAAGCTTAGGAAGCAAAGATATTCCAGCTAGTCCCAACGGCGCTTGGGTCAAAAAAGAGTCACGTAAGCCTAATAATTATAAAAAGAAAAAAGATTTTGAAAAGGCTTTAAAGAGGTCTGAAAACCAAGTTAAAAACTGTGATAAAAAGATTGCAGTATTAAATGAAGCCATTCAAAATGAAGAAGAGATTAGTGCTAAAATGAATCATATTGCTGAGCTAGAAAAGGTGTATGCTTCTAAAGCTGAAAGCGAAGAGGCCTGGCTGTTGGCCCAAGAGGGTTTGGAAAAACTAATGGATTAGACCTAGATCTAAATCGATGATTGCTGCCAAACCGGAATATAATATCATGGTTTTCACTTCTAATTAAGCAGGGTTTAAGGCGTTATTTCTATCTTATGAGCAGTCTTTTGCAATGTATTTTATAGCCTTTTAAGGCTTATTATTTAATGCAAAGGGTAGTATTTAGGCCTGTTTTGCGCCATTTCTAATAAAACTCTAACATTTTAGTGGTTCATATAGAATATTATTAGTTATATAAGAGGTTGTTGAGGTTTTACCCCAAACTAAGTAGGGTAAGTATCACAATCCTCTTAATTATCCATATTCTGATTAGGATGTTGAGTTATGGCCCAAAAAAAGAGTAAGAAAAAAGTCAGTCGCAAAAATAAACTTAAATTTAAAAATTTTATTAAAAAAACTGACAAAGACAAATTAATCGATAGGGATGAATCTTTATTAATGTTTCAAGACAGGGTGCTGCAGCAGGCTGATGATATTAGTTTGCCATTGCTTGAGCGCCTAAGGTTTATTTCAATTTTTCACTCTAATGTAGATGATTTTTTTATAAAACGCATGTGGCTAAGCCGTCATTATATTCTAGTGGATGATAGCCATGAAGCGAAACTAAAGCACGAAAATATAAGAAATAAAGTTATCGAGCTTTATGCAAAGGCTTGCAATATATATAAAAAACTAAAACCTGAGTTATCTAAAAACCACATTAGTATTTTGGATTGGTCGGAATTAACTACAAGTGAAAAAAATAATTTAAAAAAACTATTTATGGAAAAAATTTTTCCAGTATTAACTCCTCTTTCTGTGGATCAAGGGCATCCATTTCCTTATATATCCTCTTTTAGTACTTCATTAGCAGTTTCCTTACGATATCCGAAAGCTAAGGAGCTCATGTTTTCAAGGTTGAAAATCCCTGACTTTTTTCCCGCATTTTATTGTTTGCAAAGTACTGATGATAAAAAATACCGTTGGGTAAGGACTGAAGATATTATTCAGCAAAATTTAGATACGCTATTCCCTAAAATGGAAATTGTGGATTCAATGCTTTTTCGTGTTGCTAGAAATATTGAAGTTGAAAGTGACGAAGATAAATCTGAGTCCTTAATGGAAAAAATAGAAAATGAATTACGTAGCAGAAAGTATGGTGAGATTGTTAAGCTAGAGTATAAGCCTTCTAAAGACACCTGGTTGTTAAACTTTTTAAAAGCGGAGTTAGAAATTTATGACTTTGATATATATAAAATGGATGGTGAGTTAGATTATACACGGCTTGAAACCATAATAAATATGCCGCTGCCTAAACTAAAGTTTAAGCCTTGGGTGCCAGTCATAAATAAAGAGTTTTCTGAAGATAAATCAATATTTCAAAGTATTAAAGATAAGGACATTCTAGTTCATCACCCCTATGAGAGCTTTAATCATTCTGTAGAGAACCTAATTTGGAGCTCAGCAAATGATAGTAAGGTAATAGCCATTAAAATGACATTTTACCGAACCAATGAAGAAAGCTCTATAATACAGGCACTCATAACTGCAGCTGAAAATGGTAAGGAGGTTGTTGTTTTAATTGAGCTGCAAGCAAGTATGGATGAAGAAAGAAATATTTCATGGGCAAATAAGCTCGAGCGCGCTGGCTGTCATGTTGTTTATGGAGTGATAGGCTTAAAAACCCACTGCAAAGTGGCTTTGGTAGTTAGAAAAGAGCAAGAGAGTTTTAATTGCTATGCCCATATTGGCTCGGGAAATTATAATGCGACTACAGCTAAGTTATATACTGACGTTGGTCTTTTAACTTGTAATAAAAAAATAACTTTTGAACTCACGGGGTTGTTTCATTTTCTAACCGGTAGGTCGTTAAAAGATGACTACAAGTACATTTTAAAAGCTCCACTGAATTTAAAGAAAAACTTTTTAAAATTAATTTCTAATGAGATAGATCATGTACAAAATGGAAAAAAAGGTGAAATAATTTTTAAATGTAATAATTTAGAAGACAAGGATATATGTACCGCGCTTTATAGTGCTTCTCGTGCCGGAGTAAAGGTAAGCTTAATTATTAGGTCTATTTGTTCATTAATACCAGGGCGAAAAGATTTAAGCGAAAACATAAAAGTGTACTCTATTGTTGATAGGTTTTTAGAGCATTCACGTATTTTTTACTTCAGAAATGGTGCCAAAGAAAGAGAGGAGGGGCTTATGTATCAAGGCTCCTCTGATCTTATGTATAGAAATTTAGAGCGTAGAGTTGAGGTGTTAACGCCATTTTTAAGCGCAGGCTTAGTTGAACAGGGGCTTTTTATACTAGATAGTTACCTAACTCAAGACTCTCAAACCTGGGAGTTAAATAAGAATGGGACATACGATCGTAAAAAATCCAAAGGTAAAAGTACTCAAGAGTTTTTAATGGATTATTATAAATTAAAAAATAAGCCGAGCCTTTAGGTGTAAATAAAAATTCAACTAGATTTTCACTTTAACATTAAGCCGTTTTTTAAGCCAATATTGGGGATGTGAATTCGACCAATTTTATAAAGCTCCATAATATTTAATGTAATTATGGCTGCAGGTAAAATTACATCTGCGCGGTCATGCTTGAGTCCCAGTTGCAGCTGCCTTTGGCGTGGGCTGAGCTCTTGTAAAACTGTGGTTAAAGCTAACAATGAGTCAAAACTAAGTGATTGCGATTTTTTAGAAATCTTTAAAGCTTGTGAAAGCTTGCCCATACGTCGGACATTGCCCCCAGTCCCTACAAAAAAAAGACCTTCTGCTTTACTTGTGCTAATTAAGCGCCTTGATTGCTTCAGCTGTGACTGAATCCATTTTTGCCAAATATTAATATTGCTTTTATGCTTAGCCAGTAAGCGAACAGTTCCCATTTTATAGCTAATAGCTGAAAGCCTTTTATTTTTATTGGCAATCAGTTCAACACTACCGCCGCCAATGTCCATAATTAAAGCCTCTTTAGTATAGGGCTTAGTATAGTAGCTATCTATGGCCTTAAAAATTAAGTTGGCTTCAGTTTTACCATCTATAATTTCAATTTTAAGGTCTAGAACATCATATATTTTTTTAATAACAGTTTTCATATTGCGCGCATCTCTAATGGCGCTAGTTGCATAGGCTTTAATCTCGCTAATTTCATTTTGATCAATAATTTTTAAAAAGTAATCTAGGGCTTTGATTAATTTATTAAGGGCAAGGGGGCCAATAGTACCTTTTACAAATGTTTCGCTGCCCAGCCGCAACGGAAATCGATGATAAAAGGACTCCTCAACCTGACCACGCCTGCCAATGGCAAGTCGGAGGGCATTGGAACCAATATCAATAACAGCGATTTTATCCATATCTCATTAAAAAAAGATTAGTCCAAGTTGTCAACTTGCTGTCGATTAATGGGGTAAACCTATGCCTAATTGTACAAAAATGCATCAGTCCTAAAAAAACAGACTCTAAATTAAAGTAAATTATTTTATTAGGAAATTGATTATTTTAAGGGCTGATCTAGATATAACTACAAGCAGAGTATATATTTACCAAACTACACAATAGTAACTAAGAATAAATTACAAAAGCGGCTCCAGGCTATGTTTTATTGCTCCTGGCGTGGAAGGCTAGATATTGAAAAACTTATAATCATCTCATATTGAAAATAAAGCCACTTTGAAATAGGTTAACATTCAATATGGGGATAATGACATGCGTAAGGCTAATTATGGCAGGGGGTTAATTGGCCCAAGAGGAGGCAAAGTGTCAGTAGTTAAGCTAGTAAGAAAATATTTGTTATTTGTATTAGCGCCACTAATTATATCGATTGTTTCGTATGCGGAATGCAGTAATGATAATGCTGGTGATGTTGATAGCTTTAGTTGTGTTGAGTTTGAAAGAGTTTATGATGGAGATACTTTTTTTATAAACCTTCCAGGAGTGCATGATTTTTTTGGAGAATCAATTTCTGTACGTATACGTGGGATTGATACTGGTGAAGTAAGAAGCTATAAAGGTCGCACTAGATGTGAAGTGGAAATGGCTCACAGGGCTAAAAATGAAGTAGCTAAAGTACTTAAAAGAACTGAGAAAATTGAGCTAAAAAATATTGAAAGAGGAAAGTACTTTCGTTTATTAGCTGATGTTTATGTTGATGGTGTGCTTTTATCAGAAGATATAATTTATAAGCAGTTAGCTGTAGAGTATTTCGGTGAATCTCGTTCAGGCACTGACTGGTGTGAGCTTAAAGAAAAAGCCGACGCTCTAAAAGAAGAGTTAGGCATTGAGTAACTTTCTAGAAACTAATTCTTCTAAATAAAAAATTAATAAAATCTAAGAAGATTTTGTAGAGGCGCGCTTCGCGTATCCGTGGTGCGTTCACCTAAAGGTGACGCTCTACGAAGACGCGATGCTGCCGCAAGTGTTCTCTAAAAAATCTTCTTAGATTTTATTAATTTTTTATTCAGAAGACTTTGGTATTAGTCGTAATCCTCATTGAGAGCTTCTAGAAAAGCGACAAGCGCTTTTATATCTGATTCTCCAATACGAATCGAACCTAGCCTTGGGTCAGCATTTTTTATTTGCCCATGGTGCTCGCGGTGAAAAACCCTACTGTAATGAGTAAGAACTTTAGTTAAATCTTTGGCGCTGCCGTCATGAAAGTAAGGGGCTGATTGGCCAAGGCTTCTAAGTGTTGGTGTTTTAAAGGCAGCAAAAGAAAACTCTAGGTAATCATTGTCAGTAAAGGTCTCACAGTTTGCTACAGGTAACATTGTTTTACAAATTTCTTTTTTAATAAGCTCTTGATTGTGTTTTTTATCTGGGTGCCCCACATTATTCCATAAACCTAAGTCAATAAAGCGAGGGTCATTTTTAATTGGATTTTTATTATTTGTGGACTGCCAGGAGGGGTGAATAAAAGTGGGAAAGTTATTGAACTCAGGGGCGGTAATTTTTTCTTTAAATGTTGGTGTCTTAATTTTTTTAAACTGATCGTAGCCATGTATTTTTTCATAAGTGGTTTGAGAGGTACCAACATTATGAAAGCCACTGTCTGTAAACAGAGGTGGAGTATGACACTGTATACATTGCCCACGACCACTAAATACTTTTAGCCCCTGCAGCTCAAGTTCTGTAAACTGGGATGGCTTTTCATGATACTTAAGCGGTGAAGCTTGAATAAACTTTAAATCAGGGCGTTCAAGTTCGCTCAACAAGTAGGTTATATATTTTTTGGGTTTGTCCTGACCAATTTGTTTAATATTATTTATTGATAAGAATTGGTCAAAGGCTGAGCCGTTAAATTTTCCATCTTCATCTTGTGCAAAATTTAAATCCTCCATATAAATGGTTATAAACTCGCAGGCTAAATGAAATACCTTATGCTTGCTCATATTGCCGATATCGATATTTAATTTTTTAAAGTCTTCTGAGTAAGATTGGTCGAAGTCTTCATGGTATTTTCCGTTGTCGCTAGAGATTATATTTGAAATATGCACGACAGCTTCACGGTGTTCACTCAGTTTCCAACCCATATTTGGACCAGTTAACGAATGACAAGTCAATTCCTGGCTAGAAAAATACTCTCCATCCCAATGAAGTGGGGCTTTAGGGCCTAGCATAGTTCCAACTAAATTAGAGCTATTGCGTAGAGTGTGCCCCGATTTTTCAGTGATAAAAGGAACTGGTGCAAGGCTTAAGTTGTCATTATAAGTAAACACTAATGGGAAGTTATCTGTCGAGCCCTGGTCCACTAAATGACAAGTTGAACAGCTAAAATTTTTACCTTGATTAGGGTGCTTGCCCTCTAAGAAACCAAGAAAAGTTTCATCAAGATTTTTATCACCAGATACTGTGGGAGTATTTGGGTCAGTACTATTAAGCTTAAATGACTTTGAAAAACGATCGTCTAAAAATAATTTTTCACCAATTTTAATTTTTAATTCAGCTAAGTCCTCATTGACAATTTCTGAAGACCAGCTTGTCTTTGCAATTATTAATAACGATATTAGCAGAATAAATTTCATGTTTTGCTCCCAAGCGATGCGGACCTAATTTTAAATACTCATATTTTGAGCTTCAATCAAATAAATGACTGAATTTTAATCATTTTTAGTCAATAGGCTTTCATTTAGGGTTAAAAAAAGAGATACTTGGTTAAAGCTTAAGCAAACGGATAGCAGTGTAGATGGAAGAAGTAGAAAAAGAAAAGCCAGCTGAGCGCATAGAGCGTTTAAAAAAAATTGTGTCGGTTTATCCAAAAACTCCGGGTGTGTATTTAATGAAAAATGCACGAGATAAAATTATTTATGTAGGTAAAGCTAAAAATCTAAAAAATAGAGTTCGTAGTTATTTTTCAAAGTCAGCAGATAAAAGTGTAAAAACAAAATATTTAGTCAGTCATATAGCTAAAATTGATTATATGCTTACTAATACCGAGGTCGAAGCTTTTTTGCTAGAGGCCTCTTTAATTAAAAAGTACCGCCCCAGATATAACATTCGCTTAAAAGATGATAAGTCATATCCGTATATACGTTGTAGTTTAGAGGATAACTTTCCAAGGTTTTATTTAGCTAGACGTGTGCGTAGTATGAAGTCGTTATATTTTGGCCCATTCACTAGCAGCTATACTGTCAGGGCCACAATTGAGTATTTAAATGAAAAGTATAAAATTAGAGACTGTACAAACACTTATATGAAATCTAGGAAACGACCCTGCCTGACTTATCAGATTAATCGTTGTAAAGCGCCGTGTGTAGATAAAGTGCAAGCTGAGGAATACGGCGAGGATGTCAAAGAGGCCATTAAGTTCTTAAAAAAAGAAAAGAAAACAGTTCTTAAAGAAATGAAAACTGAAATGCTCGATGCCTCAGGGCTAGAGCGTTTTGAATTGGCGGCTAAGCTTCGCGACCAATTGAAATCATTGAAGTCTATATGGGAGCGCCAGGTGGTGGTTCATCATAAAAAAACTATAGACCAAGATGTAATTGCCGTGTTCGGTGATGAGCGCGGAACTTTATTTGAAACTTTACATGTCCGTGGGGGGCAGTTGATTGGCCAGCGCTCTTTCTTTTTAAAGAATTTAAAAATTCATGAAGAAGGGGAGGATCCTAAAGAGTGGTTCACTTCTTTTTTATCTCAGTACTACGTAGATAATATTATTCCAGATGAAATCATCTTTCCTTATGAATTAGGTGCGGACATAACTAAACTTCTAAAAGATTTATTCATTGAAAGAGGAAAAGCTAATGTAGCAATCACCCATGCGTTTCAAGGCGACAAAAAAAAGTTATTTGAGATGGCCATGACCAATGCTGTAAGCCATTTTAAAAAGACGGTAAGTAAGGTGGAAAGCTTAAGCGAGTCCTTAAAAACTATTCAAGCGAAGCTTCATTTGCCAAAGCTGCCATACCGTATTGAGTGTTATGATATATCTCACTTTCAAGGCACAGAGGTTGTAGCGAGCCAAGTTGTTTTTGAAGGTGGAGTTGAAAATAAAGATGAGTACAGAAGGTATAAATTAACCACTGAGCAAAATGATGACTTTGCCAATATGAAAGAAGTATTAGAAAGAAGGTTTAACCATACAGAGTATGATGACCCCGACTTAATTTTAATTGACGGTGGAAAGGGGCAGTTAAATATTTGCGCTAAAGTATTAGAAGATATTGGACGTTCAGATGTACCAATTACCTCCATAGCAAAAGCTAGAACTGACACTGGCTTTAAAAAGAAAAAGGTGACCAGCACTGAGGAAAGGTTTTTCATACCAGGACGAGCTAACCCTGTGACTTTCAGGAAGGGGAGTGAGCCGTTTAAAATATTGGTGCAATTACGTGATGAAGCTCATAGATTTGCGGTGAGTTACCATAGGTTGCTGAGAGACAAAAGAATATTGACCAGTGAGCTCGACCATTTGAAAGGTGTTGGTAATAAAAGAAAAAAAGTTTTACTGAGTTATTTTGGATCATTGGATAAGATTAAACAGGCGAGTGCAAAAACATTAGCTGAGGCTCCAGGTATAAGTATAGCATTAGCCAAGCAAATTTGTGAGCAACTAAAAGAAGGCTAAGTTATTGCAGTCTATGCGCTTTCTTTTTACTTTTAATATTGCAGTTCGGGCATGAAGACTCTTCAAAAACAACTTCATCACTAAAATCAGTGAGGTGAACAAACATAAGTTCTGAGCCGCAAAGTATACAACTGTTATACTCTTCAACTAAGTCATTGCTGCTATACTTAATTTCAGCAGTTACTGGTACTTGCTCTTTTGTGCTCATGGCATCTAAATCTAATATGTAATCTTCTTTTTTTTCGTCCATTATTGTTTCTCCAGTAAGTTTAATTCTTGATCCTGTTACAAAACTTATCGGGGTCTTTGGCTGAAGCTTTAAAGATTTCTAAAAACTTGTTCTTAGTAAAGCCGCTCCCAGTACTAATTTCAGAGGAAAAATTTTCCTAGTTGGGCTGAACTTGCTCAGCTGAGATACAAAAGCTTTCAATAAGTAGCGCGTTGTCCCCAATGGACAATGAGATGATTGTTGAAGTTCCATATGTTGTTTTTGCGGGCAGTCAAAATGGCGAGAATATAGATGAAAGAGCCTAGAATACAGTAGGGCTATTCTAATTTGAAATGGCATTGACCCTAATAGTCGGCTAAGCCATATTTATGACCTTATGCTAGACCAAAGTACCTATAATTATTATTTAAAAGAGGTTTTAGGAGTGGGCCATTATATTGGTGCACCTCAATCAAAACCGTCTATTGCTGAGGCGCAAACAACTCCTGTTGAGGGTTCAGCTGAGTTAAGTCAATTACCACTAGTGGTGGTGGATGATGAGCTTAACCAAGCTGAGAGTGGCTTATTAGCTAAGATTATGAAAGCTGCTGGCAAAGCGGACTTTAAATTAATTACTCTCAAGGATTTTAATAAAAATGAGTTAAACCATAGGTACTGCTTAATTTTAGCCAATGACTTTAATATTGAGCAAAATAATTTTGAAGTTTTTAATATGAACAAAACATTAGTACTTCAATCATTTAGTCTTGCGAAGTTTTTACCACCGACCAAAGATTTTGAAATACAAAAAAACAAACAACTGTTATGGAAATCCATACAACTACTTTTTAAGATTTAAAAATATGAAGTTATTAATATTTATAGTCACATTATTTTTTAGTTTGCAAAATGTGTTTGCTCAAGACTCCGAGCCTTCTGAAAGTACTGCGGTTGGTAATAAGGCCTGTACAGTAGAGCTAAATGTTCAGGGAGTCATCGGCCTTTCCAATTTACAAAGAGTTATTTCTGCACAAAAAAAAGCCCAAAAAAATAACTGTAATTCAATATTACTATTAATGAACACTCCGGGGGGCAGCTTAGACTCCACTCGTAAAATTGTTACTAAAATTTTAAACTCCAATGTTCCGTTTTTATGTTTGGTTTACCCATCAGGCGCCCACGCCGGAAGTGCTGGTGCCATTATTTTACAAGCGTGTCATGTAAATGGGGCAATGCGAGCCACAAACATAGGGGCTGCAACACCAATAAGTGGTGATGGTAAAGATGTGGCAGAAGACTTAAGAAAAAAACTTCTCAACGACACAGTAAGTTGGCTTGAGGGTGTAACAGAACTAAGAAAGCGTAATTCAAAATTTAGCGAAGAAATTATTACTCAAGCAAAGGCGGTTTCAGCCGTTGAAGCTGAAAAAATCGGAGCCATAGACTTTGTTGGTAATACGAAGCAAGAGTTTTTAGATTACTGCAAAGGTAAAGAGGTTTTGCTCAAAGACTCTCAGGCGGGAGTTGTTGCTGTGGGGTCTGTTATGCCGATTGCTGAAGGTGTAAAAGAAAAAACTTTAGATTTATTAGCTGATCCGCAAATGGCTTATATGATGTTTATGGCCAGCCTTGGTATGCTTTATTTTGAAATTACTCACCCAGGCATGATGGCTCCAGGAGTTATTGGTGCTGTTGGTTTAGTGGTTTCTATGGTGGCGCTACATAAACTCGAAGTGCAGTGGGGAGCCATGTTATTAATTTTACTAGGTCTATCTTTTTTAGTGGCTGAAGCCTTTGTACCTAGTTTTGGAATGCTAGGTGTTGGTGGTGGAGTATCACTTGTACTAGGGAGTATATTTTTGTTTGATCAAGAGCTAACGGGGCATACAATCCCACTGTCCATGATTTTGCCTATTGCAATTTTATTTACTGTTTTAAGTTTAATTATTGCAAGGTTAGCGTTTAAATCTAGAAATTATAACGCAAAAACCAATGACAGTTTAATGTTGAGCTCTGAGGGCCGTGTTGTAGAAATAAAACAGGACTCGGAGTATTGGATAGAGGTCAATGGCGAAAGGTGGAAGGCAGAAAGCGATGAAGCCTTAAGTGTTGGAGATAAAGTAAAAATTAAAAGTAAGAATAATTTATTATTAAAAATAACAAAAATTTAAGTAAGGAGAGTTTAAGGTGGTCAGTTTTATTCCAGTAATTATATTTGGTGTATTTATTTTATTTTCATTATTCAAGATTTTACCTGAGTGGGAGCGTGGTGTAATTTTACGTTTTGGTCGAGTCATTGGCGTGAAGGGCCCAGGGTTTATTTTATTAATCCCAATGGTTGATAAGCTAATTCGTATTGATACAAGAACTATCACTATGGATATTCAACCTCAGGATATCATCACCAAAGATAACGTGAGTATGAAAGTAAATGCGGTGGTTTACTTTAGAGTAACAAACCCAGAAATGGCGATCACTCAAATTGAAGACTATTACTTTGCAACGACTCAGTTGTCGCAAACCACTTTAAGGTCTGTGTTGGGCCAGTATGAAATGGATGACTTATTATCTAACCGAGATACAATAAACCAGGCATTACAAGAAATTTTAGATAAGTCGACTGAGCCTTGGGGAATTAAAGTTTCTCTAGTGGAAGTTAAGCACATTGATTTACCAAAAGAAATGCAAAGAGCTATGGCTAAGGAGGCCGAGGCAGAGCGTGAGCGTAGAGCAAAAGTAATTAACGCCAAAGGTGAGTTACAACGTTCAGAAACATTAGCTGAGGCATCTAATATGTTGGCCTCATCGCCATCGGCGCTTCAGTTAGCCTATCTACAAACGTTAAGTGAGTTAAGTGGTGAGGGGACAAAAACTGTTATACTTCCACTTCCTTTAGACATGATTAAGCCATTTATGACTCAGGATAAATAGAAATAATTTTTTTAGGTAATTTTTTATGAGATGGATTTTATTTTTAATACTTATAGCTTCAAGCTCGTTTGCTTTTGCAGACGAAATTGTGGCTGTACGTTTAAAAAAGTCCATGGGTGTTATAACGATTACTGGCAAAAGTATTACTTGTTGCTCTAGAAAAATAAGTCATGACGCCATTTTGTCGGATACCTTTAAAGTGAGTTACCGTCGTATTGATGGTTTAAGCTACTGGGAAGTCTATAATAAAGATGCTGATATTACTAAAATGTATAATACAAAGAGCTTATTTTTCACTGGCCCTGACATGTATGTGGGGGCGATTAAAGCCCCTAGGTATATTGAGTTTTATGCCAAAAAGACTAGCTTTGATGTGATTGCCCATATAGGTTTAGAAGACTACCTTGAGGGAGTTCTGCCTTCAGAGATGCCAGCTAGCTGGCCAATGGCATCACTTAAGGCGCAAGCCATTGCCTCGAGGTCTTATACATTGGCAATGATAAAACAAAGAAGTAAAGGGCATTTTAACTTAGAGTCTACAGTGAGTGACCAAGTATTTGATTTAAGTAAACATGCGGCAGTTTCAGATATTATTAAGAAAAAAATATACAAAGCGATCAGTGAAACTAGAGGAAAGGTTTTATTAAATAAAAAATCTAATATTCATAAGGCTTATTATCATGCTGACTGTGGCGGTCACACTGAGGAGCCTGGACTTGTATGGAACTTTACAGCTAAAAATGGAACAGCTAAAGATCCTTACTGCCCATCTCATCGCAACTCAAAGTGGCAAACCACATTTTCTCATAAAAAGATTTCAAAGCTACTGCAAGATAAGCTGGGTGTTTCTGATGATGATATTTTTAAAAACCTTTTAGTTTTGAATAAATCACCCTCTGGACGTGCCGTAAATGTAAAGCTTCAGTTTAACAATAAAGAGCGTGTAATTACGGCGCAAAAAATGCGTGAAATACTTGGCTATAGTAAAATGAAAAGTACCCTTTTTAGCTTTAACAACTCAAAGTCTGGCGTTACTATTAAAGGTAAGGGTAATGGGCACGGAGTGGGGCTTTGCCAATGGGGTGCAAAACACTGGGCCGGAGCTGGTAAAAGCTATACGCAAATCCTAAAACACTATTATCCCACTGCCAAGATTCATAAGTTTTAATACATTTAATTGGCTAATCAATAATACTTAAAAACGTTTATTGGGCGGATAATGAGGCTCGACCAAAAGCCACTGAGAAATCTTCACGCCAAATAATTACATGCTTAAATAAAGGGTCATACTGAATAGACGGAAAATCATAGCGTAGAGTTCAGTTTGTTGATGTTAAAGTACCAAGACTAACTGAATTAGCTAAGCTCGTGCCTTCAGCAAGATACACCCTTAAGTCTGGACCATTGCTGCTGTTAAAGTCAGATATAGCCAAGCTATAAGTATCAGACGGAGCCCTGTAAAATATTTCAGTTTTTCCACTAACAGTACCCGGTAGTTGCATAAAATAACGAATATTTAAATATAAAACTAAGCAAACCCTTTATGTATAGCTGTTTGGTGTTAAACACTGTGTAATTTTAAATTATTTTAAACATCACTTTTAGTGAA
>Ga0114957_1001336_pt1 | contig 27385 bp, 24 predicted proteins | sample BantaG_FD_87175 | JGI IMG/M metagenome (GOLD analysis project Ga0114957, IMG submission 87175) | Marine algal microbial communities from Bantry Bay, Ireland - BantryBay_4 metaG | ecosystem: Host-associated > Algae > Red algae > Unclassified | place: Bantry Bay, Ireland | collected 2014-11-21
ATCTGATGTTTATAATAAAAGTCGAGTGCTCTTTGGCGCATATTTTGCCAAAAGTGAAATCCGAAAATTAGATGAATGTGTCTTGGTGGAAGGATATACTGATGTGATTTCTTTGCATCAATCTGGCATTACAAATGTGGTCGCATCGTCTGGAACTTCGTTGACGGTGGGGCAAATTCAGCTCGTCAGTCGATTTACCAAAAACATGAAAATCTTGTACGATGGCGATAATGCTGGAATCAAAGCAGCCTTGCGTGGATTGGATTTGGTGTTGGAACAGGACATGAATGTAAAAGTGGTTTTGTTGCCTGATGGAGAAGATCCAGATTCGTATTTGCAAAAGGTTGGAACAGAAGCCTTTAAAAAATATATTAATGAGAAGGCAGATGATTTTATCTTTTTCAAAACAAAATTATTGCTGGAGGAAGCTAAAAATGATCCTGTCAAAAAAACGAGACTCATTGGAAGCATCATCGAAAGTATTGCTAAGATTCCAAATGTTTTAAAACGATCACTATATATTAAAGAGTGTGCTTCGATCATGGATGTCGAAGAAAAATACTTGGTGGCAGAGGCGAATCGGATTTTGGAAAGTTTGGTCAAGAAGAGTGAAACCAAACGATTATTTGAAAAACGAAGAGCGGAAAGAGAGCGAGCAATCACTCCTAAAAAAACGACTCCTCAGTCACCCAACCAAACTGGAAATCCAACTGATAATCCTTATGCAAATGAACCTAGTCCTGAAGATCTCGCTGCGATGGATGCTCAGGCGGCGGCGGAAGAACAAGGAATTCATTCCATTGCGCCAAGGCAATCTGCTGGGAAAAGTGGGGATGCTTTTAAGGAAAAAGAGATCATTCGAATTCTAGTGACGGGTTGCCATGTGGTTTTTGACAAAGAAGAAAACATAACGGTTGGGCAATTTGTTTTGTCGAATATTCAAGATGTTTTGGAGGACTTCGATAATGATTTATATCAGCGAGTGGCGACTTTGAGTTTGCAACATTTGGTGGATGAGAAACCTTTGACTCCTCAATTTTATATCGGTCATGAAGAGGAGGAGATTGCGAAATTAGCTTTAGATCTTTCCACTTCACCTAATGAGTATAGTGAAAATTGGCAAAAGAAATGGGGCGTGACTTTGCAAACGCAACCAATGCCTGAATTGAATTTTACAAAAGATAGTGTGAATTCATTGAAGCGATTCAAGTTGGCAAAGTTAATACGGATGTGTAAAAAAAGTCAAGATGAAATGAAGTTGGCTTCAGGAAAAGGAGATGTTGATGCGGTGACTACGCATTTGAAGATGTTGATGAAATTGAAGGATATGAGTAGTGAATTGGCGAAGGAATTGAAGACGGTGGTTTTTAAATAATAATTTTAAACACAGAGAACTCTGTTTTCTCTGTGTCTCATCTCTGTTTTCTTTGTGTTAAAAAATAAAAAATCAAACCTACAATGAAATCTATATTTTTAGCTTTAATAGTTTTCCTTTTATTTACCTGTTCCGAAACCCCACAAACAATTACCGGAACAGAAACCTATCAACTCCTTTCCCAAAACGTTGAAATAATAGACACCACTTTTAAAACCGATATCAATGGAAACCCAACTTCCGAAGTCGCCAACATCAATCAAACCTCCTTCCCTATCCGAGACGACATCAACGAAACATGGCACTTCGAAAATCAAACTTTAAAAATTTCCACTCAGCTTAAAAGTGATAAAGTCCAAGATGTCATTTATCAAGTCGAAAATACCGACGATGGTTTTTTTCTAAAAAGAAATAAAGAAAATCAGTTTTGCAAAATTGTGAAGAAGACGAGTGAGGAGTTAATCTTGGAGACTCGTGGGAGGATTATCTTGAAAAGGGTTAAGTGATTTTTTTGCCACAGACTTGGACTGACTTTTATGACTTTTTATGACTGTCCCCAGTAGTTTAATATTTTAAAATAACACTTTGTAAGAGAAGTTATAAAAGTCAATCCAAGTCTGTAGCAAAAAAATCCAAGTCTGTGGCAAAAAAAAATGCAATCACATAACAATGTAATTGCATTTTTTTTATTTTATCAAAACTGAAATTATTCAGCCGCATTTGTTCCCACACAATTCAAATCTTCGAACGCTTGCTTCAATCGAACCACAAAAGACTCTTCCGCTTTTCTTAACCAACCTCTTGGGTCGTAGTTCTTTTTGTTCGGTTTGTCAGCGCCATCAGGATTACCGATTTGCGTTTGCATATAATCTTTTTTTGCTTCATAGGTATTTTTCACACCATCCCAAAATGCCCATTGCATATCTGTATCAATGTTCATTTTAATTGCACCATATCCAATCGCTTCTCGAATCTCTTCTTGGCTAGAACCACTTCCTCCGTGGAAAACAAAGTTAATTGGATTGTCTGCTGTATTGAATTTCTTTTGCACAAAATCCTGAGAATTTTTCAAAATGACTGGCGTTAATTCCACATTTCCAGGTTTGTAAACACCATGCACATTACCAAAGGCAGCAGCGATCGTAAATTTATCACTCACTTTTTTCAACGCTTCGTACGCATAAGAAACTTCTTCTGGCTGCGTATATAATTTAGAAGAATCAATATCTGTATTATCTACACCATCTTCTTCACCACCAGTCACACCGAGTTCGATTTCGATCGTCATTCCGATTTTATCCATTCGCTCAAAATACTTTTTTGAGATTTCGATGTTCTCTTCAATTGGTTCTTCTGACAAATCCAACATGTGAGAACTATACAATGGATAACCTCGCTCAGCATAAAATTTTTCACCAGCAGCCAACAAACCATCAATCCAAGGCAATAATTTTTTGGCACAATGATCGGTATGTAAAATAACGGTTACTCCATACGCTTTTGCCATAGCATGAACATGAGCAGCACCTGCTACACCGCCATAAATTGCTCCTTTTTGATTTTCATTTCCCAAACCTTTCCCTGCAAAAAATTGAGCACCACCATTGGAAAATTGAATAATGACTGGTGAGTTCAAATCTCTTGCCGTTTCCAAAACTGCATTCACAGAATTTGTCCCGATTACATTTACCGCTGGAATTGCAAAATTATTTTCATTTGCGTAGTTAAATAATTCAGTTACTTCATCGCCATAAAGTACACCTGTTCTAAATTTAGTAGCCATGTTTTTTTTTTAATGATTAATGGTTAACGGTGAATGGTTAATACCGCTATTTTGATACATAATGATTCTATAATGGTGAATACCGCTATTCTGACACCTAGTGCTATTCACCATTAATAGTTAACCATTATTATATTATTCCTTTTTTTGCTAAGTATCTTTCTGCATCAAGAGCAGCCATGCAACCCGTTCCCGCAGCCGTCACCGCTTGTCGATAAACATGGTCTTGCGCATCTCCACTTGCAAAAACACCTTCAACATTTGTCGTCGTCCGATCAGGATTAGTAATTATATAACCAGTCTCATCTTTCTTCAACCAATCACCAAACACATCTGTATTGGGTTTGTGACCAATCGCTACAAAAAAACCAGTTACATCCAAAACTTGAGATGCATCCGTTTTATTATTTTTCACTCGGATACCTTCAACTGTCGATTCTCCCAATATTTCAGTCGCCTCTGTATTCCAATGAACCGTAATATTTTCTGCATTTAAAACTCGCTCTTGCATAATCTTAGAAGCTCGCATTTCATCTCTTCGAACTAGCATATGAATATTCTTACACAACTTCGATAAGTAAGTTGCTTCCTCTGCCGCAGTATCACCTGCACCAACCACTACCACATCTTGACCTCTATAGAAAAATCCATCACAAACGGCACAAGCAGAAACGCCGCCACCATTTCGAGCAAACTCATCTTCCTTCGGCAAACCTAACCACTTCGCACTTGCACCTGTAGAAATGATAACTGAGTCCGCATGTATTTCTACCTCACCATCTGTCCAAACTTTATGAACAGGGCCCGAAAAATCAACTTTAGAAATCATCGCCATTCGAACATCTGTTCCAAATCGTTCTGCTTGCTTTCTAAAATCATCCATCATCTGTGGTCCCATAATTCCTTCTGGATAACCTGGATAATTTTCTACATCAGTAGTAATCATCAACTGACCACCAACTTCTGGCCCAGTATATAAAACAGGATTCATATTCGCACGTGCCGCATAAACTGCAGCGGTATAACCTGCTGGCCCTGAGCCAATTATCAAACATTTTACATGCTCAATTCCATTCTCCATTTTAATATTATTTTTAGATTTTGATTAAAAAAATTAAATCAAATAGTAATGTTCGTTTTTCAAATTGGATGCAAAAATAAGAAAATTTTATAATCATTTTGTTCGTTGCCAAATGATTATAATTTTTATCTTTATTTTTCAAAAAATTCTATTTGATGAATAACTATGAACAAGAACCATCTTTTGAGATTCATTTGAAAAAAGCTAAAAAAGTAATCAATTTTCTTTTAGTCCTCTTCTTTATTACATTATTGCCAACTATCGCTTTTGGTAAATTGGGACAATTAAATTATATTAATGTTACCTCATTTGTAGTACTTATTATTTCCTCTCGGATTATATTTAAGTATCCTTTTTTCGCCGTAATTACTTTGGGATTCATGGTTTTATTCTACCTCCATGGTTGGTATAATTTTCTTTACAAAACTAATTTAATTTCTGAGCCTCGTGATTTTTTATTATACTTCATTTTAATTTTTAGGATCTTCGCTACTCTAATTTTTTTCAGAGGATTCTATCTTGCTATCAAAGGCATGAACGCAAAAGAGCATTTTGAAAAAACTCATGGAACTTTGGATGAATATGAAATATGAAATATGAAATATGACAAATTACTTTTGCAAAATATCCTCCACCACCATTTCCGAATCATTATAAATCGTTCCCAAAATTCCACCCAATTTATAATTATCAAATCCGACGAAATACAATCCTTTAAATTTCCCATCTCCAATCGGCTGTTTCGGAATTTCATATTTGTCTAAAAAATCTTTTCCATTTTCTAAAAAATCTTCCACCTTGGCTCGGTAGCCTGTTGCCAAAATAACTGCATCGAATGCTATTTTTTCACCACTCTCGAAGACAATTCCATTTTCAAAAAAGCGGTCAATTTTTCCAACGATTTTGATTTTTCCATTTTTAATCTGCTTGACTGTTCCTAAATCAATGACTGGTGTTTTCCCAGTTTCTCGAAGTTGCACCACAGGATGTTGCTTGGAAATCGGAACACCATATTTCGTCAAATCACCAATGATAACTTTCCGAATTTGAGTGCCTAACCAATCGCCAATTCCAAAGGGGATTTTTGCTAAAGTCTTAGCGGTCAACTGTACTGGCCTTCCATTCACATCGCGCGGAACAATCGTAATCGGACTGCGAACCGCCAAGGTCGTATCTATATTTTTTTCACTTAAATCAAGTGCTAATTCGGCTCCAGTATTTCCCATTCCAATCACGATAACTTTCTGATTTTCAAACGGTTGCGTATTTTTGTAATGAATACTATGAACTATTTTCCCTTGAAATATTTCTTGGTTTTTAAAAACGGGAACATTTGGAATTCTATTAATTCCAGTTGCGATAATGACATTTCTAGAGAAGAATTGTTTTCCACTTTTCGTAATTACTTCCCACTCTTCTCCTTCTTTTTTTATGGAAACAACTGTTTCGTTAAAATGAGGTTTGATGTCAAATTGCTTAGCGTAATTTTCATAATAATTGACCAATTTTTCTCTTGGAACATATGTTGGATAGTTTGCTGGAAATTCTAGATATGGCAAATGCGATAACTGTTTGACTGTATGCAAAAGCAATCTGTCGTAATGATGATGCCAACGGTCGGCAATATTTTTGGTACTTTCTAGGACTTCGAAGTTGAGTCCTTTTTTTCGCATTCGACCTGCGACGGCTAGACCTGCTGGGCCTGCTCCTATGATGAGATTTTTTATTTTGTTCATTTCAATTTTCTAAAATTTAGGGCCAGTAAAACATTTCCAAACGCCATTAATTTTCAATAATTCCCCTAATTTACATTTGATGCGATCTTCTCCGTGCTTTAAATAAATGATGCTTTCGGTTGCTTCAATTTTTAGCGGTTCATAGATAATTTCAATTTCTTCATTGTCCATTTTCTCAAAAACTAGCTTTTCCAACTGTTTTTTTCTTTTCAATTTTGTTTGAAAACGAATCATTTTTTGTAGGTATCTGACTCTGAATTGTTCCAATACTTTCGGATTTTTTTCTACCTCTTCTACAAAGTTACGATAGGAATAATCATTACTTTTTAAATAATCAATAGTGTAATCATCTGGTAAAATCTTCTGCAAATAATTCTTCATCTCAACTTGGTTTTCAGACTTGATTACTTTTGCAAAATCTTGAAATAGTTGATTTAATTCTAAATAACCATTGGCGGGTTGAGCTTGGCAACCACTTAGGAAAATAAAAAGAAGGAAGGCTACAAAAGAGTTAGTTAAATAGTTCATTTGTTTTATTTTGGATTCTATATTTTATTTTAAGCAAAATTTCATTTCCAAATCGTCCGACCTTCCGCTAAAATTTTTCCATTTTTTAATAATGCATGCACGTAATTTTTCTCTTCCACTTTTTCAATCAAAACCTTCACTTCATCATCCAAATAACATTCCTCTTTAAATCGAATTTGCAACGAACCCAACTGATTATTTTTCAAAAAATCAGAAGGCATAGAATCCAACATCCATTTAAAATAATAAAAATTACTCAAATGTCCATTGAAATCTAAATCATGAAATCCCACTTGAAAGTTCTTTTCAAAATCAGGTTTTTCAATCTTAAATTTCATTCTTGGCGGTCGAGATAATTTTTCAAAATCATTGGAAGGCTGCAACATTTCAGAAATGAACTCAGGATACTTTGCCATCTTTCTAGTTTTCGTGTCCATTAGCAACCAAGAGGAACTTGCTTGCGCTGACACTTCCCCATCTTCATCTTTCATCTGAAAATCTCGATAAGTAAAAATTCTTTCCAGACCAGTTGGATTAGTTTGTATGCTTAATTTTTCGCCCAACATTGGTTGCCGAAAAAATTCAAAATATTGTTGATGCAATACCCACGCTAAATTTTCTTTGACTAATTCTTTAGCCGAAACTCCTATTCGTAAAACATGTTGCATCGCTGCTTCTTGCATCATCATTACCATCGCTGGAATCGTTGCTCGCTGATGAATATCTACATCGTAACCTTTTATTTGTCCAGCTTCAAAATGTATCAATTGTTTTTCATTAATCATGTAATAAGTTTCATTTTTTTTGGGTACATAACAAATTGTCGTTTTGCTTTCCCTCACCCTTGAATCCCTCAAAGGGAAATACTAATACCGAATTCAATAAGTGGGAAATGAGTTGACTGAAAAATATAATGTCGGACTCGACCAAATTCTATCAGCTTGGTTGCTCAAACATCCTGCTGGAATTATTCCTGTCATCTGAACTTCAAAAATCGAAAGAGTAAAATCTGCTTTGGATGCTGTCAATATTGAATTGACTCGACAAGAATGGTATTTGCTTTATAAGGCTTCGACGGGGAAAGATATTAGTTAATTTAGTTAATAAGGAATCAGGTTGATCGCTGCACTCTCGGTTAGGAATCAAGGGCTTCTGATGGACCATTTTAAATTCACTTTATATATTTAAACGCTGGATCTCTACTTTCTATAAATTGAACTGTAATATTTTTGGTTCTTTGACAAATCCTGATTTTTAAGTCAGACCAAAGTAGAAAATAACACTTCCTTCGGTCGTTTTTATTTCCAACTTTGGTCTGACCACGAGATTTGTCAAAGAACGATTTTTTTCCAAAAAAAAATCTATTTCAAAAGCAATTCCGCATAAGTAGTCATTTCATCCTCTTTTTGAAAAGTAAATTTCTTCCGTCTCAAAATTTCAAGCATCTCTTTATTTCTCGTAAAAACGGTGGCGTAGATTTTTTCAAAATCCATTTCTTTTGCCACATCAATTAAGTAAGCAGTCAAGATAGTTCCCAAACCTTTTCCTTGCCAATCGTCTGCTATGATGATGGCAAAATCTACTGCCGAATCCTCATCACTTGCAATTCGTCCGACTGCAATCAATTCTTTCTCATTTTTATTTTGTACTTCTGCCACAATCGCCATTTCTCTGGAGTAATCAATATTAGTTAATCGATCCACTAACTTTTTCGAGGTTTTTGGAATATAACCTAAGAACCGATCATAAACACTTTCTGCTGATAATTTCCCTCTAAATTCTTCCGCTTGATTGCCATCCAAAGGGTGAATTGGACGCAACTGAACCAAAGTACCTTCTTTCAACAGAACAGGTTCAATAAATCGAATTGGATATAATTTAGGATCTGACATTAAACTAGTTTTATAATTCTGAATCATATTTTTAAGAAATCTAAATTCTATTAGACTTTATTCGTTTGTGATTGAACGTTGAACGTTTTACAGTCTAGTGTACAATTACAATTATAAGTGCCAAATGTTAATTAATCGGGTAATTTATAAGCATCTATTTTCCCCTAAAAATTTATTCAATAGTTAAGGCTATATAAAGAAATTTTTAAGAAAAACTAGCTCCTAAATTTACCCGATTAATTAACGCTTGGCACTTAGGCAAAGTTCAATAATAAACTTTACCTTATTTAGAATAAACTCTATTTATTTTTTGTTTTTTTTATAAAAAAACTAATTACCTTTATTCAATTTGAAAACCTAATGCAAAGTTACTTACAAACAAAATAGAAAGCAATATTATGCAAGAATTCATCATATTTTTTGAAGAGTTATCAAGTGCTCAAAAATTCCTTTGGATAGTTTTCTGCATGGGTATTTTTTGGATATTGGAAAGTGCATTTCCTCTAGCCAAAACTACTTATGAAAAATGGAAACACGCTAAAGTCAATTTAGTTTTGTTGAGTAGCACCATTTTAATTAATGTTCTTTTTGGCGTGGCAACTGCTGGAATTTTTATTTGGACAGGCAATAATAATTTTGGATTATTATATCTGATTGAACTTCCATTGTGGGCAGAAGTGCTTTTAGGAGTGATGTTTTTGGATTTGGTTGCTCAATATTTTGTCCACTATTTGTTGCACCGAGTCGCATTTATGTGGCGGTTTCATATGGTTCATCATAGTGATACGCAAGTTGATGTGACTACAGGAACTCGACATCATCCAGGTGATTATATGTTTAGAGAATTATTTGCGTTGGGAGCGATTATGGTAGGAGGAATTCCATTTGGAGTTTATATGATTTATCGGATTACGACAGTTATTTGTACTTATTGGTCGCATTCCAATTTAAATATGCCAAAGGGTTTGGATAAATTTTTAAGCTACCTTTTGATCACTCCAAATATGCATAAATTTCATCATCATTTCGAACGTCCTTGGACAGATACTAATTTTGGAAATATCTTTTCTTTGTGGGATCGAATATTTGGAACGTTTGTTTATGGTGATACTTCGAAAATAAAATATGGTTTAGATGTCGCTGATAATTCTAAATCTAATGACTTAGCTTATCAAATAAAATTACCATTTAATAAAAATATTAAAACTGATTATTAATTTAAAGTGTATTCTAGTACTCTAATTATTTAAAATAAAACAACTTTTTTTCAATGATAGATAAATATCAATTTTTCAAATTAACCGAAGTGCCTGAACCGCCTCAAAGTCATTATGTCGGAATCGTTTATTGTTTCGATGATGCTGATGGAGATGCTAATATTTTAGCGGTAAAAGATCGAGATCGGTTTCGAGATGTCACCAATTTTAAATTGCCTGGAGGTTCAGAAGAAAAAATCTATGAGCAATACATGGATTACGAAAATTCGCTATTTAAAGTTTTAGACAAATTAGAATTTCCAAGAAAAACGCAAGCAATCATATATAAAAATGAGCGAAAAAGAAAAACACTTCTCGAAGCTTATACGAATAACAAAGCGGCCATCTTTATGCTGCGAACAATGGTAATGCAGTCTTTAGAAAAAATTGGATTTTACCCCATGGATATGGAACCGATTGTTGTTCATTATATTGAGAAGGACAGTCATACTCAATATTTTTTGGAGGTAAAAAACATGATTGGAAAAGATGGGGAAGCAGTTAGTTTTCCATTTCCTGGTGAAAATTATAAACCGCTTGATATTGATGTGGTGGAGAGTCGGATTCCGTTACCTTTGATTGAATTTGATAAATTAATTCATTCGCATCGGAAGGCGGCAGAGAAGTTTAATTTGTTGCGTCCGAAGACGAAGTAGGTTGTTCCTCCTGTAGAGACAAGGCATACTTTGTCTCTACGTGGGAAACCGATTATTACGCAACGGCTTCAACAAATCCTCCAACCCATTCGACTTTATCACATGCATCGTCTGCAACAACATTCCCAATTTTCCTGTTGGAAAACCTTTGTTGTTAAACCACTCCAAATATGAAACGGGTAAATCACAAAGTATTCTTCCTTTGTATTTTCCAAAAGGCATTTTCATAGAAACTAGTTGTAATAATATTTTTGGATCTGGAATCATATTTTTTTCTTGTAAATGTAGGAACACATTTTTATATCTTTTCATTTTTTTACAAAAAAAAAGTCAACATACTTGCTATCAAAATAGATATTTGACTCTTTTATTTTTTCCATTAAAATCAATTATCAAGTTTACTTTGAGAAAAAACATCTTATTAATCTTCCCTTTTATTCTTTTATTTTTTTCTTGTGAAAATAAAAATTCCACCAAATTAAGAATTGCTACTTCTGCTAATATGCAGTTTGTTATTAAAGACTTAGTTAAGCATTTCTCAGATACAACTGGAATCGAATGTGAAATAATTATCAGTTCTTCAGGAAAATTAACAGCTCAAATTAATGAAGGCGCTCCTTTCGATGTTTTTGTTTCTGCCAATATGAAATACCCAAATGATCTTTATAATAAAGGATTGACCTTGGGAAAACCCAAAATTTATGCTTTCGGAAAATTAGTTTTATGGACAATGAAAGAAGACATCTCTCCTTATATTTTGAATTTGACAAATGCTCCTATTAAACATATCGCAATTCCTAATCCCAAAACTGCACCCTACGGAAAGGCTGCCTTGGAAGTCTTGAACTTTGTGGATATTTTTGAAAAGACAAAAGAGAAATTGGTTTATGGAGAAAGTATTTCTCAAGTCAATCAATTCATTAATTCGGAAGCAGTAGAAATTGGTTTTACTTCTTTATCTGTAGTAATCTCTCCACAAATAAAAGGAAAAGGGACATATAAAATGATTGATGATTCTTATTATCATTCCATCGCCCAAGGAATTGTTTGTATAAAAAGTGATACGCCAAAAGAAAAAAATGCTTTGAAATTCTCTGATTTTTTATTTTCCGAAAAGAGTAAAGAAATTTTAAATACTTTTGGGTATTCGACTATGGAATCAAAATGACAAAAGCAATGGCAATAGCAATAGCAATAGCAATAGCAATAGCAATAGCAATCAAAAATGACAATTGGAATGTAATGTTATGATCCAATCATCAATTTTTAATTGAAATTGATTTTGATTTTGCCATGTATCTATTGCATTGATATTTTACTATGAATTGGGAACCACTATTTTTAACTTTCAAGTTAGCATTCATCACTACAATAATTCTATTATTGGTATCCATTCCATTATCCTATTGGCTCGCTTTTTCCAAAAGTAAAATCAAACCAATTATTGAAACTTTAGTGAGTATGCCTTTGGTTTTACCACCAACTGTTTTGGGATTTTATTTATTGATTGCGTTTAGTCCTTCCAATAGTTTTGGAAAATGGTTGGACGAATGGCTCGGATTAAGATTAGTTTTTTCATTTGAGGGATTAGTTTTTGCATCGGTCATTTATAGTTTACCATTTATGGTTCATCCGATTCAATCTGGTTTTTCTAATTTATCCAAATCACTTTTGGAAGCAAGTTATATGTTGGGAAAATCAAAATCGATCACCCTTGTAAAAGTATTGTTACCAAATATTAAATCTTCGCTTTTGACTGGAATAGTTTTAGCTTTTGCACATACAATTGGTGAATTTGGCGTAGTGTTGATGATTGGAGGAAATATGCCTGGCGTGACCAAAGTTGCTTCGATTGCCATATATGATGAAGTGGAATCATTGAATTATGCTGCGGCAAATTCCTATTCTTTAATTTTATTTGCGTTGACATTTTCCATCTTACTGTTAGTTTATATGGTGAATGGAGGTTATCTAAAACGATTTTGGAAATGATAAAAATCAACATTCAGAAAAAGTTAAATTCTACTGCTGGAAAAATGCTACTCGACTTCCAAACAGAAATTGAGCAAGGACAATTTGTGACGATTTATGGAAAATCTGGTGCAGGTAAAACTTCAACCCTTCGCATACTCGCAGGACTTTTAAAACCTGATTTTGGCAGAATTTCTATCCACGGGAATGTATTGTTAGATTTTTCCCAAAAAATAAATCTTCCTCCTCAAAAACGAAAAATTGGTTTTGTTTTTCAAGATTATGCGCTTTTTCCCAACATGACTATTTTCGAAAATCTAAGCTTTGCTTTACATAAAAATCAAAGTAAGAAAATATTAGATGAGTTAATTGAAATAATGGAAATTGGAGCCTTAAAAAACCAAAAACCTGATCGACTTTCAGGTGGTCAGCAACAACGAGTTGCCGTAGCTAGAGCATTGGTACAAAAACCAGAACTACTTTTGCTCGACGAACCACTCTCTGCTTTGGATGAAGAAATGCGAAATAAAATTCAAAAATATATCCTTCAAGTTCATCGAGAATTTAACTTGACGACTATTTTGATTAGTCATGATTTGGCGGAAGTTTTAAAAATGTCAGATCAGGTTTTAGTTTTGGAAGAAGGGAAAATTATTCGGAGTGGGAATCCCATTTCCATTTTTTCAGAAAATAAAAAGGATGAGCGTTTTTATATTTCGGGAGAAATAGTTCGATTAGAAAAACGTGATTCAATATTAGTTTTAACTATTTTGATTGGAAAGGATATTGCGAAAATGGAAGTGAATGGAACAGAAAATAATACGCTAAATCTAGGTGATAAAGTCGTTATTACTTCTTCTAATTTTAATCCTATTATCAAAAAAGCTCCCATGATGTGAATCTATTATGGGAGCTTTTTGTTTTTGATTGTAATTTTGAATTTGATTTAACTACCGATCCTCCGCCAATGGATTTTCTTTTTTCAAAGCACGCATCGCTGCCTTCACCACTTCATCAGAATCATTCCAAATCGTGTAGAACCCATCTTCTTTATAAAGGTTTCTAGCTAATCTAGCCTTCAATAAAATTTTTACCTTTTCTTTAATTTTTTCAAAATCTTCCTGATCCACCTTTGCGCCATTTTCCTTTCCAAATTTTAAAAAATCATCCACCATATTTTCATCAACGACAAAATCATCTCGTAATTTTTCCAAAGACATTTCTCTTAGGTCATTGGCATTCTCCTCTGCATAGCGATAAATAAATTGTGGTAAAACCTGTCGCAAAGAAATATACGAATCATTCAAATATGTGGTATCCAATGGAATAAAAACATCAGGCGTAATTCCACCTCCACCAAAGACAATTCGTTTTTCTAATTTAGTAAAAAACTGAGTCGTGTCTGAATTACGAATGCTATCCTTACTTAAAAGTTCGCCACCTTGATAACGATTTATTATATCTGAATTGTAAGCATTTTTATCATCATAGGACTTTTGAATCAAGCGATCAGAAGGTGTAAAATACCTCGCCACCGTTAATCTCAACGCGGATCCATCATTCAAATCTAATTGCTCCTGCACCAATCCTTTTCCAAATGATCTTCGTCCAATGATTACTCCACGATCCCAATCTTGTACCGCTCCCGCAACAATCTCACTCGCTGATGCTGATCCTTCATCAATCAAAACGGCCACTTTTCCAATAGCAAAATGAGTCAATCCTGTCGAGTTATATTCATTTCTTCGCACCGTTCTTCCTTCCGTATAAACTAACAGTTTTCCTTTTTCTGGAAAAAGCTGACTCAACATTTTGGTGGCTTCTCTTAAATATCCACCGGGGTTTTGCCGCAAGTCAACTACCAAATCTTCCATCCCATTTTCTTTCAATTCTTCTACCTCCTGCATAAACTCTCGGTAGGTGGTCGCACTAAAACGATTCACTTTTATAAATCCAGTTCTTTCATCTAGCATATATCCAACGTCCACACTAAGAATTGGAATAGGTTCTCGTTTAATATCAAAACTTTTAATCGTTTTACTTTTTCCTCTTTTCACTCCGACCTTTACTTTGCTGCCAGCTTGTCCTCGTAATTTGTTAACCAATTCTCGAACATCCGTTTCTCCACCGACAGCAGTTGAATCATTGATCTCAACAATCTTATCTCCTGCCAAAATCCCAGCTTCTTCAGATGGGCCACCAGCAATTGGAGCAACCACGACAATCGTATCGTCCAAGATGATAAACTCAATTCCAACACCATCAAAATTACCTTCCAACTCATCATTAATTCTTTTCACTTGCGAAACTGGAATGTAGGAGGAATGAGGATCCAATTCAGAAATAATTTTATCAATCGCTTTTTCAATCAACTCATCACTATTGACATCATCGACATAACGAGCCTCGATGAATCGAAGCAAATCTTCAATTCTACCATTTCCAATTTTACTAAATTCAGCAGGATCAATTCCATCCGTTTGGATAATTAATTGAGGAGGAGGATTAAGTTGGGAACCAACATACATTCCACCGGCAAGCACCACGGCAAAAAGAAAAGGAAGCCAAATATTTAATTTTCCATTTTTGGAATTCTCTATTTCAGGCATTATCAAAATTAACTGTTTCTAAAAAGAACAAATGTAAGAATTTTATATCTTCAAGTTTGTAAATAGTACGATACTTCTTTCATTGTTTTTACAAAAAAAAGTAACAAGTTTTTCTTAATATTGTTTTCCTAAATTTGAAGTATCTAAGGAACGGTTCAATCATAAATCACGATTCTTGGCTGCTCCTTTTGTCTCTATTTTTCAATCTGAACCTGCCTTCCTGCGGTCAGCAGACAGGATCAATCATTTATCCAGACAACTTTTATTAAAAAAAAACTCCATGGACAAAACAGGAAAAATTGATGATATTGATCGCCAGATTCTTTCTATTTTGATGGAAAATTCCAATACTTCCTATTCCGTTATTGCGAAACAATTATTTGTTTCAAGTGGAACAGTACACGTCAGAATGACAAAACTCAAAGAAATGGGAATTGTCACGGGTGCGAATCTAACGATAGATCACACTAAATTGGGATACGATGTGGTTGCATTTTTAGGTGTCTATTTGGAAAAAAGTTCTCAGTACGATGATGTTTCAGAAAGATTAAAATTGATTCCTGAAATCGTCAGCGCACATTATACTACAGGCAATTATGGTATTTTTGTAAAAATAATTTGCAAAGATACGCTTCATCTACGAACGGTCTTGCATGACAAAATCCAAAGGATCGCAGGTATTCAAAGAACTGAAACTATGATCTCCTTGGAAGAAAGTATCAACCGACCACTTACTCTTGAGAAAAAAGAAAAGGAAGAGAAATAATGGTTAATGGCTAATGGTTAACACCTTGGTAATGCCCGAAATTTATTGTTAAAGATTGAGTTTAGGAAAACTCAAAATAATGCTAAATCCATCATCTTGAATCTATAATTTTAAAAAGTCAGCCTATCACGCAGTTTGAATTGTGAATAAGAATTATTTTATGGAATAGTTCTTGTTTTTACTTTTTATTGGTTTGCAAACATCATCCTCCTAAACTGCAGAATTATGAAAATTGTACAGAAGTTGACTTTAGTTTTATTCTCTTTATTTATTTGCCAATATCAATCGGCAGCCACCTCTCACACTCATTTCACTAGTAACTTTATTGATACCATTCCTCAGATCGAGCCTGAATACAAAGGCAATCGAATCTTAGTCAAGGCAATTAAAGTAATTAAGAAAAAAGGTAAGTCTTACAAGATCGAGTACAAACTCGTCAACAATGGTAAAAATAAAGTCAAGCTGGGAAAACCTAATTTGATTCCTAAAGACCTCATCATTGAATTTGATAAGTCCTTGGAAGAAAATGACTTAGTTGAAGCAAAATCTTCTATTATTGAACGCATCAAAAAGCAATCTATCTCTATTCGTCCTGGTCAATTGATTATGGGAAATAAAATTAAGTTTACTCATCAACCAATTCCACCTTCTGATCGAATTGCTATGGAGATGACCAACTCCGCCGAAATGATTCTTGATCTCAATAATAATGAAGAGGAGATTTCTACTCATGAAGAAATTGAAACAACCGTCAATGAAGTTCCGAAAACAAAATTTGACAAAGCCGTGGAAGATATTGTGGTGGAAATTCCCTTGCCTAATACTGAATTAGAAAGTCCGAGATTTCCTACTGATTCTTCTTCAATTAAAGAAAAAATTATATCTCAAGAACCACTATTAGATGAGACTATTTTGGTGAAGGAAAAAGCTCCTTCAAAAAAATTAGTCATCAATGATACAGAATCTATCTTGGAAGCTTTGCCAAAAGAAGGTCATGAAAATGAAATCAGAAAAGTGGAAATAGAAATAACAGAAACTGAAGTGATTGATTCAGTTGTAGAAAGCGAAGTTATTGGAGAGGAAGAAACAGAAAGTTCTCCAAAAGAAAATCCAGAAAATGAAATTTCAGATAAAAAACTTTGTGCGGATCTAACGATTGAAGATGTGGTGATTTTGAGAAAAAATAATCGGTTTGTACTTGTAAAATATACAGTTAAAAATATAGGAAATATTCCAATTTCATTGCATGGCGAAACCAAAAAAGAAATTGATAATATCGCTATTCAATCACATTTCACTAGATCTCATAATTTGACTAGAGGAGCAATTCCTGTGGATACTAAATTTATAAAAAAAGGAAATAGAGATAAAAAAGGAATGCTTGATCCTGGGGAAACGTTTTCTCAAAAACTTAAAGTTGAAATTTCTAAAGTAACTAGGTTTACGCCAGTTTTAGCTTTAACAGTAAATCCAATATCTACTAATCTTGAATGCAATAGATTAAATAATATCTTTTTTATTGACATTGCAGACAAAGCACCTGAAGCAATAAAGTCAATACCAAAACAACGAATTGAAAAAGAAACTAGTGAAAAAGTAACCACTTTAGAAAATTAAGAAATTGAACCTCATTATTAAAGTTTTGCTTTTTTAATTTTACAAAAAAACGCCATTTGCTAATTAGTGCAAATGGCGTTTTTCATATTTCAAAAGAAACATTTTTATTCTTTCTTTTTGGAAGCCTCTTCAAATATTTCTTCTAATTTCTTTTTTACCTCATCTGCATCTCCAGTCAAATTTTTTAATTTTTCTTTCATTTTTGGATCATTAGAAATTTCTTCTAACTTTTCTTTCCATTCTCCACCGTGTTCTTTTATTAATTTTTCAAGTTCTTTAGATTCCATTTTTACATCTTGCAACATATCATTAAACTTAGCTTGAAGCTCTTTGTCGTTGGCTATATCTTTTGTCTTTTCCTTTAAAAGATCAATTAATTCTTTTGCCGAATCAGCAGTTTTATCAATTTTTTCATTGTTCTCTTGAGGTGTTCCTTCACATCCAACCAAAGAAAAAATGGCTACACAAAAAAAGAAAATCAAAATTTGTAAGTTCATTGTTATCAGTTTTTAATTAAATAATATTTCACAAAAGTATAAAACTAAGTAGCGGTAAAAGAATAAGTCAATTATTTTTCTACACAGTAAACTTTGAAATCTAAGAACGAACATTTTACCAAATAAAATAGTTTCTCTGTCTCTTAGGATTGTACTGAATAAAATAAAATTTCCCCATTCAAATCACCCCAAAATATATCAATACATTGTTAAGAATTTTATCCCGTTTTTATTTGGCAAAACTAATAATTTCATTAACTTTAAATATTCAGGTAACAAACTAAAAAATTAAAATTATGTTGAATCAAGAAGTACGTAAAATTATGAGATCAGACCCTATCGTTGCTCATCCAAATGATACTGTGGTCAACATTTCTAAGTTAATGGTCAATGAAAAAATTCAGCAAATCCCAGTTGTTGATAAGGATGAAAAATTAGTCGGAATGATTACATCGTATGATTTATGGAAAAATTCTATGAACCACGAATCTACGAAATCCGAACTCGTCAAAGATGTAATGAGTACCAATGTCTTGGTCATAGAACCAAAAGATAAAGTGGGAACTGCTGCGGAGTTGTTTATTGATCGTCGATTTAAAACTTTACCTGTGGTTAATCTTGATAATAAATTGAAAGGAGTGATTACTGCTTTTGATGTGATTAAGCATGTGATGAAAAAAGAATATCCTCAGCCGATTTTGTACAAAGAAATTTTAGAGGGAGACAAAAAATCCGTTTAAAAAAAAATGGTTCTTAGACAAATCCTGTGACAGCCCCGAAGTGGGCGAAATACTTTAGCCTGCGGTGAAGATTCAGGTATAAGTTAAATAATATCGTTAAGGAACGCTTAAAAAATTATATGATAAAAGGAAAAGAGCTATTAGTGTTTGATACGCTGACAGCTCTTTCTAATTTTATGAAATGTTTATAAATTCATAATTCACTTTACCACTTTCTCCAACCAATTTTCCATTTCTACTTTCCATTCTTCTTCATATCTATTCATAAAATCTTCATGATAGGCATTCTCGAAAAAATGTAAATGTTTTGCCTGCCTGCCAGACTGGTAGGTTATGGAATTGCATTTGGAAAACAATTTTTTTGTTTCTTCTTTTTTTACTTTTTTCTCAACATCACCTGCAAGTATAAAAATGGGCGATTTATTTAACCCAATATATTTTTCGGGACTCAAATCTTCGGAACTTGCTTCCACTCTCATTTCTGTAAATTTTGTCATCGGGTAAAATGCAAAAGCAGGAATTGGATATTTATCTACCCTATTTTTCAGCGCATTGATAATATTGTCGTAGCAAGATTCGAGCACCACAAAATCATAATCTGGTTTTTCTTGAAAACTATAAACGATAGTTGCTGCGCCCAATGACATTCCATGAACGGCAATTTTTTCCATTCCTTTTTCCTTCAAAAAATCAACGCCTGCCAATAAATCAAATCGTTCTTGCCAACCAAAAGAAATTAAATCCCCCTCACTCTCTCCTGTTCCTCGCAAGTCAGGCATCAAAACATTGAAACCTTTTTCCTGATAAAATTTTGCTCTCGAAACTACACCTAATCTGTTCCCACCAATTCCGCTGAGTAAAATAATTGCTTTACGAGAAGTGTCATTTGGAATAAACCAAGACGATATTTTCACCTGATCAAAAGACTTAAATGATTGATTTTCAACAGGTTGCGAAAAAAAATTTAGGGCAGAGGGTATTTTTTGAGGATGTGCTCTCGTAGCAATTTTACTCCCTAGCAAACTCACTAATATCCAAAATATAAATCCAATCACAGATAAGATCAGTAAATTCTTCTTTGAAAAAAACTTCATTTTAGTATCGTTTTAACTTTAGTCCAATATTCTTGAAATGTAGATATATTGTTATGAGTTCCGAATTTGATGGTAGTAAAAGTTGAACCTGTTTGTAATACTGACTGTAATTCTTCGGCATGATCGTATGGAATCATTTCATCATTTGTTCCATGAAAAATATGGATAGGATAATCTACCTTTTCCATTTTGTCTTTGTTGGGAAAACCGAATTTTAACAATACTTTTACGGGAAATATTTTAAACTTGCTTTGCGCCAAATCTGCAAAGTTGGCAAAAGGAGTTTCGAGAATTAATTGTTGCGCTTTATTCTTTGCTGCCAAATCAACTGCCATTCCTGAACCTAGTGATCGACCATAAATGATAATTTGAGCAGCGTCATATTTTTCCAACAAAAAATCATACAACATTTGAGCGTCTTCATAAAAACTTGCCTCACTCATCTTGCCTGTACTTTTTCCAAAACCTCGAAAGTCTAAAATCAAAACATCATAATTCATTTTGACAAAATCATCAGCGACCTCTCCCCAATCCTCTAACGAACCTGCATTTCCATGAAAATATAAAATAACTCCTTTTGGATTTTTGGAAAAAAAATGAAGGGCGTGAATCGTTACTTCATCATCGACTTGGAAAAATTTTTCTTCAACATCTCCATCGAAATTAAAGGTGTAATCTACTGCTAGTTTTTGAGGAAAGAAGATCAACCGTTCTTGAAAAAAATATAATAAAATACAGATGAGTAAATAAAATCCAGCAATAAAATAAAGAAATGGAACTAGCATTTTCATGTTTTAAATTTTCCCAAAAGTACAAAGTTTTAGCTATCTTGATTTTAGAAATAATAATATGAAAAAGATAAATCCACTTGCACGTTATCACGAAACCAATGAATGGGTTTTGAAAAATAACGAAATTGATGAACTAGAAAAAAATGTATTTACGATTGGAATTACTGATTTTGCGCAAACAGTTTTTGGAAATGTAATTTCAGTTAATTTACCCAAAGTGGGAAGTTTCATCATAAAAGGTGAAGAATTAGCAATAATTGAATCCAATAAATCTACAACTGAAATTGAATCACCAACAAGTGGGAAAATAATTTCAATTAACGCTGAATTAGAAAACAGTCCAAGTTGGCTAAATGACTCACCTTACAACCAAGGTTGGTTGGTGAAAATGGAATTGACTAATCTATCTGAGTTGGAAAAATTAATGTCCGCTGATGAATATAAAAACTATATGTCCGCTTTTTATAACAAGATATAAGCGTAAAATACTAATCTGTATCATTCATAATGATGACTCAAAGTCACCTTATGAATAGACTAAACTCACGAGGGAAAAACTAAATAGTAAAAGAACTTCGAGTCACCTTATAAGAAGAAAACTAAACTTCCTTCAGCAAGAATTCATTCACAGATTCTGCTGCCTTTCGACCTTCTGCAATCGCCCAAACCACCAACGACTGCCCTCTTCGCATATCTCCAGCAGTAAAAACTTTATCTATATTAGTCTGATAATTTTCATCTTTGACATTTCCTCGCTCGGTCAATTCAATCTCTAGCTTTTCGAGTAAACCTACTTTTTGAGGATGCAAATATCCAACGGCCAACAATGCTAACTCGCAAGGAATTTCTCTTTCCGTTCCTTCAATTTCTTCAAACTGAGAGCGACCCGTTGCCTCATTAATTACCCATTTTAGGTCAACCAATTTTACAGCTTTGAGATTTCCTTTTTTATCACCAATAAATTCTTTGGTCAAAATGGCCCATTCTCGCTCGCAACCTTCCTCGTGCGAAGAAGTTGTTTTTAGCAACATCGGTGCAGCTGTCCAAGGGATATCAGTTGGTCGTTTTTTAGGCGGTTGCACTAAAATTTCTAATTGTAAAATTGATTTGGCTTTATGTCGATTGGAAGTTCCGATGCAATCTGAACCCGTGTCTCCGCCTCCGATCACCAAAACATTTTTTCCAGTTGCTAGCAATTCTTCTTTTTTGGGAATGGTATCACCTGCTACCCTTTTGTTATTTTGTTCTAAAAATTCCATAGCGAAATGAACGCCTTTTAGTTCTTCGCCTTTGATATTTAATTTTCGAGGAACAGTTGATCCACCACACAATACTATTGCATCAAATTCATCCATCAATTTTTTGACAGGAATGTTTTCGCCTATATTGGCATTCACCTCGAAGCGAATTCCTTCTGCTTCCATAATTTGCAATCGTCGATCAATCACCCATTTTTCTAATTTGAAATCTGGAATTCCATAGCGAAGTAATCCACCAATCCGAGAGTTTCGTTCATACACCGTCACCGAATGTCCTTCTTGATTTAACTGCGCTGCTGCCGCCAAACCTGCTGGGCCAGAACCCACCACGGCTACTTTTTTACCTGAACGAATCACGGGAGGATTCGGTTGAATAAATCCTTTTTCAAATGCTTTTTCAATAATATTTTTTTCTATCAACTCAATTGCTACGGGCGGTTGGTTGATTCCTAGCACACATTTCGACTCGCAAGGAGCAGGGCAAATTCGTCCTGTGAATTCTGGAAAATTATTGGTCGCACTTAATATATGATAAGCGTCTTCCCAATCTTCTTTGTAAACGGCATCATTAAAATCAGGGATCACATTTCCCAACGGACAGCCAGAAAGACAAAATGGAACACCACAATCCATGCAGCGACTTGCTTGAGTTTTGACTTTTTTATCAGAAAAATCTTTGTAGATTTCATTGTAATCTTTTACTCGAATTGTTGGTTTTCGAGATTTTGGTAACTCTCTTTTATATTTTAAAAAACCTTGTGGATCTGCCATAATTTTGTTTTTTTATCTCGTAGCGAGACTTTCCAAGTCCCGAAAATCGTAGCAGGACTTTCCAAGTTCTGTAAATCAATTTCGGGACTTGGAAAGTCCCGCTACGCTGCGGTAAACTCTGTTCTAGATTTCTTTTCCAAGATTGCTTTATAATCTCTTGGAATGACTTTGATAAAAGTATGTTTTTGTTTTTCCCAATCATTGAGAATGTTGAGTGCCTTCTTGCTACTCGTATATAAAAAATGTTCACGTAACAATGCTCTTACATTTTCAAAATCTTCTTTTTCCAATGGATCTAAATCTACTAATTCGGGATTGTATTGGTTTTCAAAATCTCCCCAATCATTAAAAACGTAAGCAATTCCACCACTCATTCCTGCTGCGAAATTTTTACCCGTTTTTCCCAAAACAATAATTCTACCTCCTGTCATATACTCGCACCCATGATCTCCAATTCCTTCGACAACTGCCTGAACGCCTGAATTTCTGACTGCAAATCTTTCGCCTGCCAAACCATTAATAAATGCTTTTCCAGAAGTCGCACCATAGAATGCAACATTTCCAATAATGATATTTTCGCCAGCCTCAAAGGGTGCATCTCGATCTGGAACAACAATTAATTTTGCACCTGACAGACCTTTTCCAAAATAATCATTCGATTCTCCTTCCAAAGTAAAACTCAAACCTTGAACGGAAAATGCTCCAAAACTTTGTCCAGCTGAACCTTTAAATCTAAAGTTGTAAGTATCTTCTGGCAAACCTTCGAGACCATATCGCTTGGAAATTTCATTAGATAAAAGTGTCCCAACTGCACGGTCTGTATTTTTCACAAAGAAAGTTGTCGTCGAACCTTGTCCTAAATCAAGCCCCTTTCCGATGTGACTTAAAAGCTTCCAATCTAAGATTCCTTTCAATCCATGATCTTGTTCCACTTGTTTAAATTGCCCGACGGATTCATCAACAGGTTCTTTAAAAAGTATCGGACTCAAATCCAATGATTTATATTTCCAATGAGAAATGCCTTTTTTGGTTTTTAATAATTCGACTTTTCCAACCATCTCTTCGACCGTTCGGAAACCGAGTTGCGCCATGTACTTTCTCAAGTCCTCTGCCAAAAAAGTAAAGAAATTAATAATATGTTCTGGCTTGGCGGTGAAGCGTTTACGCAAGTCTGGATTTTGCGTAGCGATTCCGACAGGGCAAGTATTCATGTGACATTTTCGCATCATGATGCAACCTTCGACGACCAAGGCTGCTGTGGCAACTCCCCATTCTTCTGCCCCTAGAAGTGTAGCGATTGCTAAATCTCGACCGGTTCGAATTTGTCCATCGGTTTGTAAAACTACTCGGTCTCGTAATTTATTTTTGACCAAAGTTTGATGTGACTCTGCCAATCCAAGTTCCCACGGTAAGCCTGCATGACGAACGGAAGTTAATGGTGATGCACCTGTTCCTCCGTCATGTCCTGAAATCAAAATCGCATCTGCATGTGCTTTGGCGACACCGGAAGCGATAATTCCAACGCCAGTTTTTGAAACTAGTTTTACATTAATTCGAGCTTTTCGATTCGCATTTTTTAAATCAAAAATAAGCTGCGCTAAATCTTCGATGGAATAAATATCGTGATGTGGCGGCGGAGAAATCAATCCAACACCTGGCGTAGAATTTCGCACTCGACCAATCCAATCATCTACTTTATGCCCAGGTAATTGTCCGCCTTCACCAGGTTTTGCACCCTGCGCCATTTTAATTTGAATCTCATCAGCGTTGGTCAAATAATGACTCGTGACACCAAATCTTCCTGATGCAACTTGCTTAATTGCAGAACGTTCCCAGTCGCCATTTTTCTTTTTTTCAAAACGACTAACATCTTCGCCACCTTCACCACTATTACTTTTTCCACCAATTCGATTCATGGCAATTGCCAAAGTTGAATGTGCTTCATGTGAAATCGAACCGAACGACATCGCACCTGTAGCGAAGCGTTTAAAAATTTCTTCGACAGATTCGACTTCTTCTATCGCAATGGATTCGCTTTTTCTAAAATCTAAAAGTCCTCGAAGCGTACATGCTTTTTCCGCTCGATCATCTATTAATTTTGCATACTTTTTAAAGGCATCTTGATCTCCTTTTCGAGTAGCAAATTGCAATAAGTGAATTGTCTGAGGATTGAATAAATGAAACTCCCCATCTTCTCTCCATGCATATACTCCACCGTTTTCTAGGGCATTATTGTTAGGAGTCTTTGCTGGATATGCTTTGGCAAATTTTTCCAAAACTTCTCTCGCTATTCCATCAAAACTTAATCCTTGTAATCTTGAAACAGTTCCTGTAAAAGATTGATCAATTACTTTGGAGTGAATTCCCAATGCTTCAAAAATTTGTGCGCCTTTGTAAGATTGTAAAGTCGAAATTCCATTTTTCGACATAATTTTTAGTAAGCCTTTTCCGATAGCTTTGATGTATTTTTGCTGTAAAATTTCTTTGGTATATTCTTCTTCAAAAAAATTATTATCGACTAAATCATCAATGGTAAAAAATGCCATATAAGGACTTATCGCATCTGCTCCATAACCAATCAAAGTCGCAAAATGATGCGTCTCCCAAATATCTCCTCCTTCAATTACGATGGAAGTTTTAGTTCGTAAACCTTCTCGAATCAGATGATGATGAATCGCACCTGTCGCCAAAAGTGTTGGAATCGGAGCTAAATTAGTACTCACCGAACAGTCGGATAGAACCAAAATATTTGCTCCATTTCTAATCAAATCTTCTGCGACTGCACAGATGTGATCGATGGCTGCTTTGAGTCTTCCTTTTTGTCCGTCAGGTTTAAAAACCAATTCGATGATGCCCGTTTTATAATCATCATGACGGAGATGTTTGATTTTTAACAACTCATCAATCGTCAATAATGGTTGATCTAAATGAATAGATTTGGCATGTTCAGCATCTAGTTTTAAAATATTATTTTGACTCCCAAGCTTTGTAAACAGGGACATAACACTATATTCACGGATTGGATCAATCGGTGGATTAGTGACTTGTGCAAACAATTGTTTGAAGTAATTCGCCAAGTGTTGAGGTTGTTGCGAAAGGATCGCCAACGGTGTATCGGAACCCATCGAACCAATGGGTTCTTTTCCAATTTTGACCATTGGCCCAAGGATAAATTTTAAATCTTCTTTCGTATATCCATATAGTTTTTGCAATTGTCGCAAATTGTTTTGACTCATAAACTGAGTCCCAGATTTGTAAGTTGGAATATCATGGAGTTCTAATTTATTTTCATTTAACCAATCTCGAAAAGGTAATCTTTGACACACGATTTTTTTTAATTCTTCGTCTCCGATAATTCGGTTCTCATCCAAATCGGCTATTAACATTTTTCCAGGCTGCAACCTTCCTTTGGAAACAATCGTCGAAGGATCGACAGGCAAAGCACCTGCTTCAGACGCTACAATCAATACATCATTTTCGGTCAAACAATATCTTGATGGACGCAATCCATTTCGATCTAAAGTTGCTCCAACTAAAATGCCATCAGTAAAACAAATCGATGCTGGCCCATCCCAAGGTTCAATCAAATTTTCATGGTAATCGTAAAATGCTTTTTTGTAATCTTGCATCTGATCGTCATGTTGCCACGCTTCGGGAATCATCATCATCAAGGCATGTGGCAAGGATTTTCCACTCAAAACTAGAAACTCTAAAACGTTATCAAAATTTCCAGAATCAGATAAACCCGTTCCACAAATCGGACTTAATTTTTCTAATTCATCTTCTGTAAAAATCTCAGAAACCAATTGTGCTTCTCGTGATTTCCACCAATTAATATTTCCTTGAATCGTATTGATTTCTCCATTGTGCGCAACATATCGAAATGGCTGAGCGAGCTTCCATTTTGGAACTGTATTGGTACTAAATCGGGAGTGAATAGTTGCGATGGCTGACTTCAATAATGCATCATGCAAATCTGGAAAATAAGGTCGCAATTGAAAGGTAGTCAACTGACCTTTGTAAATAATGGTCTTGTAAGAAAGAGAGGTTATATAAAAAATATCCTTGCATTGAGGATAGGTGATATGCAAATTATGCGTGGCGTATTTTCTTAATATATATAATTTCCTTTCTAAGTCTTTAGGATCTAAGTCTTCGATAGGCTTTAAAAAAACTTGCTCCATACGTGGTTCGGAAGCGACCGCTGATTCTCCTAACTCTTCATTATCGGTTGGGATTTTTCGATAACCGAGGAGTTCAAAACCCATCTCATCAATATAATCATTGAGTAATACCCGACATTGATTACGTAGGTTTTTATCTTTTGGAAAAAAAATAACGCCCACGCCGTACTTCGAAAATTTAGGTAAATTAAATCCTAATTCTTGACATTTTTTGACGAAAAAATCATGTGGAGTTTGGATTAAAATACCTGCACCATCACCTGTGTTGGGTTCGCAACCACATGCGCCACGGTGTTCCATATTTTGCAACATGACTAAGGCATCTTCTATAAGTTGATGACTTTTCTCACCTTTGAGATTTGCGATGAGTCCAGTTCCGCAGGAGTCTTTTTCGAGTTGAGGAATGTATAAACCTTTTTCTTGGGCGAGATTCTCTCCTTCCATTTTATACTATTTTATTGAGTTAGCTAAATTTAGCTGGGCAAATCAAAATTTGTAAAATTATTACTATTTCTACTATGTCACCAAAGCAACATAGTAGTAATCTTACATTTGAGGAGCCAAATGTTTTTCTAAAAAAATTAGCTGATATTTTATTTCTATAATTTGATTTGTTTCTAAGTCTAGCTCTTTAAGGCAAAGTTCAATAATAAACTTTACCTAAGGAATGCGAACTAAATAAATGCAGATTCTTGACAGGATATTTTGTCCATATTTTTCACTTTAAAACCCTGAAAATATCAACATTTATGCGGCTTTCAAAGCAAAAACTATGAACA